>ERZ773269.5-NODE-5-length-190755-cov-37.559743_pt1 | contig 190755 bp, 171 predicted proteins | sample MGYA00511958_ERZ773269 | MGnify/ENA primary metagenome ERZ773269 (study PRJEB29015, sample SAMEA2737761) | human gut metagenome | biome: human gut; feature: human-associated habitat; material: faeces | place: China | collected 2012 ... | reverse complement strand
GGCTTCGCCTTACCCGGCCTACGAAACGCGAACCGTAGGTCGGGTAAGGCGAAGCCGCCACCCGACTTATTCACTTCGCTAACATCCTCTCATTCTTCGCCCGTAGTTTCTTCGCCCGACTCTCCAGCACCAGATAACAGACCGTGGCCAGCGCCAGCGGCAGGAAGTAATAGAGCATGCGGTAGGCGAGCAGGGCGGCAATAATCGCTCCCTGAGAAACATGCTCTCCGGCCAGAAGCGCAATGAACACCGCCTCCAGCACCCCAATCCCCGCCGGGATATGCACAATAACCCCGGCGATACTGCTCACCAGCAGCACGCCCAGCACGAAGAAGTAATTCACGTCCTCGCCAATCAACAGCCAGATAATTGCTCCCATCGCCATCCAGTTAGCGCTGGATACCGCCATCTGCAGCATGGCAAACTTCCACGACGGCAATACCAGTTTCTGCCCTCTGAGGGTCATATGACGGCGTTTAGCAAACGCGCAGGCCCACAGATAAAAAGCGATAATCAGCAGCAGCACGATGCCGAGAATACGCAGCGTGGCTTCATCGATGTACCAGTGCGCGGGCAGCTGGACCACGCCGATGGTGAAAATCACCCCGCCGAGCAGAATATAGCCCAGCCAGTTAGTGGTGATGCTCAGGGAAAAAATGCGGGTTATAGTCCCGCCCGGCAGCCCGAGACGCGAGTAGAGGCGATAGCGCATGCCAATCCCCCCGACCCAGGTACTCAGCGTCAGGTTGAAGGCGTAGCAAATAAACGACACCAGCATCACCTGGCGTTTAGCCAGCTTGTGGCCGCAGTATGCCCGGCCCAGCAGGTCGTAGCAGCCGTACATCAGGTAGCTCACGATCACCAGCCCTGTCGCGCCCAGCAGCACCATCCGGTTGTAGTTGCGGATAACTTTCCACACCTCCTCCCAGTCAACTTTTTGGGCATACACTACCAGCAGCACGGCGACCGCAATAAAGAACACCCAGGTGAGAATTTTTTTCGCCAGCCGCCAGCGCGGATGTGATTTCGACATCAGGGTTTGCCTCCATCTTCCGCCTCAACGCGGTCCTGGGTTTCCATTTCGGGTTGTACCGGCGGGTCCACCTGCGCCAGCTTCGGCGTATGCGCTGGCAGCCAGCCGACCATCGCCGGGAAATGGCGAAGGAAGTGGAACACCACTACGCTGATGCCCAGGTTCCACCAGGTGCGTTTCGGCACCATAGACTCATCCACGCGCACACAGTCGTTAACAATCAGGGCCTGCAAATTATCCCGCAGGGTCTGATTAAACTGGCGATCGTGGATGATCAGGTTAGCTTCGAGATTCAGCGATAAGCTCAGCGGATCCAGGTTGCTGGAGCCGACGGTGGCCCAGTGATCGTCCATCAGCGCGACTTTGCCATGTAGCGGTCGACGGCGATATTCGTAGATCTGAACGCCGCCTTTGACCAGATAGTTATACAGCAGCCGCGCGCCAACTTTGACTATCGGCATATCCGGCTCGCCCTGGACAATCAGCTTCACCCGTACGCCGCGCCGGGCCGCATTACGCATGGCATGCAGCAGGCGATAGCCCGGGAAAAAGTAGGCGTTAGCAATGATCACTTCGCGCTTCGCGTTGGCGAGCATCTTCAGGTAATGGCGTTCAATATCGTCCCGGTGCTCGCCGTTGTCGCGCCAGACGAAAAGGGCCTGCGCTTCGCCGGGCTTGCGGTTCTCCTCCGGGCGATGGCGGCGTTTCCACCAGCGGCGAACGGCCTCTTTCCCCGGCAGGTTCTCCAGTTCGAATAATACGATGTCCTGTACTACCGGGCCCTCAATGCGAATGGCGTAATCCTGTTTTGCTTCCGGGCCGTAGTCGGACATATGTTCAGCGGAGTAGTTAATGCCGCCTACAAACGCCACCGCCTCATCCACCACCACAATTTTGCGGTGCATCCGCCGGAAAAGGTTGGTACGCATGCCAAACAGGCGCGGGCCGGGATCGTAGTAGCGGAACACCACGCCCGCAGCGGTCAGTTCATTCACGAACCCGTCGCTGAGGTCCGGTGAGCCATAGCCGTCCAGCAGCGCTTCAATTTTGACGCCGCGCCGGGCGGCACGCAGCAGTACGCTGTGTAACTGTTTGCCCACGTCGTCCTCGAACCAGATAAAGGTTTCGAGGATCACTCTCTGCTTAGCGTTATCAATCGCCTTAAAGACGGCCGGGTAATACTCGTCGCCGTTGACCAGCAGCGAGATCCGGTTGCCTTCCTGCCAGGAACATTTCATAAGTGGATCTCCGCGCTGAGCGGGGCATGGTCGGACAGATGTCGCCAGTTAAGTAAGGCCAGCGCCGTCGGGCTGCTGGCATGGGCATTTTTCACGTAGATACGGTCCAGGCGCAGCAGGGGAAAGCGCACCGGGAACGTCCGTGCCGGGCGACCATGGGCCCGGGTAAAAATCTCCTCCAGCCCTGCATTGACCTTCAAAGGATGGTTCGCGCGCTGCCGCCAGTCGTTAAAATCACCGGCCACGACCACGGGTTCACCGTCGGGAAGCGCATTGGTCCAGTCAGCCAGCATCTGTAGCTGCGCCTGACGGTGGACTTCGCGCAGGCCAAGATGCACGCAACCGACATGAATGGGCACCGTGAGTGCCGGTGGCGTGATGCGGCAGTAAAGCAGCCCGCGCTTTTCGCTCTCACCTACGGAAACGTCCCGGTTCTCATAATGTTCGATAGGAAAACGTGACAGCACCGCGTTCCCGTGATGGCCTTCCGGATAGACCGCGTTGCGCCCGTAGGCGTAATCACTCCACATCGTGTCGGCCAGAAATTCATAGTGCGGCGTATCGGGCCAGTTCTCGAAATGCATGGGATGCACCTCGTGCGCGCCCATCACCTCCTGCAGACAGACAATGTCCGCGCTGACGGTGCGAACCGCGTCGCGCAGCTCCGGTAAAATGAAGCGGCGATTAAATGCTGTGAAGCCTTTATGAATGTTTATCGTCAGCACTTTAAGCGAGAAATGCTGCATTTTTTGAGTCATAAGCCCCTTCCTGAGTGACTATCCCAATGAAAATAAAGTGTAGTCGGCGTCACAAAAAGATGCGGCGTTACGGAATTTTCCGTAAAGTGCGGTAGTCTGATTAAGCAGATAAAAATCCTTCAGGAGAGAAGCCATGAAGTGGCAACAACGTGTTCGTGTCGCAACGGGGTTAAGTTGCTGGCAGATAATGTTGCATTTACTGGTCGTGGCCGTACTGGTGATGGGCTGGATGAGCGGCACGCTGGTGCGTGTTGGCCTGGGGCTATGCGTCCTCTATGGCGTCACCGTGCTGTCGATGCTGTTCTTACAGCGCCACCATGAAGCGCGCTGGCGCGAGGTGGGTGATGTGCTCGAAGAGCTCACCACCACCTGGTACTTTGGTGCCGCGATGATTGTGCTTTGGCTGCTGTCACGCGTGCTGCAAAACAACCTGCTGCTGGCCCTGGCGGGTCTCGCAATCCTTGCAGGGCCTGCGGTGGTCTCATTGCTCACCAAAGAGAAAAAGCTACGCAATGTTGCGTCTAAACATCGCGTACGCCACTGATCCCGTCGTGGCCGCTATGACCAGTAGCGGCCACAAACTCCCCCAGACAATATCCAGACTCGCATCCTTCAGATAGATCTGCTTGGTAATGTCCGTAAAGTGGCGTATCGGGTTTATCCATGTGATGTCCTGCAGCCACACCGGCATGTTCTCGACAGGGGAAACGTACCCGGAGAGCAAAATTGCTGGCATCATAAAGACAAACACGCCGATAAACGCCTGCTGCTGCGTCGAGCACAGCGCCGAAATTAACAGCCCAAACCCCACCAGCGACAGCCCGTAAATCACCATCGTGAAGTAAAACAGCGCCAGCGAACCGGCAAACGGGATTTGATAGGCCCAAATTCCCACGCCCAGCACGATAGTGGCCTGAAATGTCGCGACAATCAGCGCCGGCACCGCTTTGCCAACAAAGATTTGCCAGGTTGCGAGTGGGGAAACCAGCAGCTGATCCAGCGTACCTTGCTCCCGCTCGCGGGCGACGGACAGGGAGGTGACGATCATCACCCCGATGGTGGTGATCATGGCGATCAGCGACGGCACCACAAACCATTTGTAGTCCAGATTCGGGTTGTACCAGTTACGCACCACCAGCTCGCTGTTGTTGGGCTTCGGTTTGCCGTCCATCAGCTCCTGCTGATAATTCTTCACCACCTGCTGCAGATAGTTGGCCGCAATCTGGGCGCTGTTAGAGTTGCGCCCGTCGAGGATAAGCTGCATCGGCGCGGTCTGGAAGGTATCCAGGTTACGGGAAAAATCTGCCGGGAAGCGCACCAGCAGCAGGGCTTTTTGCGTATCGATGGTCGGCTGGATTTCCTGCGGGCTTTTCAGCAGCAGGATATGGGTAAACGCTTTTGCACGGGCAAAGCGCTGCGTCAGCTCGACGGAATGTTTACCGTTGTCTTCGTTGTAAATGGCGATGGTGGCGTTGGTCACCTCAAGCGTCGCGGCAAAGGGGAACAGCAAAACCTGGATCAGCACCGGCAAAACCAGAATGGCGCGGGTTTGCGGCTCGCGCAGCAGGGATTGCAGCTCTTTTCGTATTAACGTCCATAGTCGGTGAAACATGTTCGCTCCTTAATCCAGACGCCGTTTGGTTTTCAACCACGTCAATCCGATAAACATCACCGCTGACGCCATTAAAAACAGCGTGTTGATAATCAGCACCACCGGAATATTCCCCGCCAGGAACAGGCTTTGCAGCGTGCTCACGAAATAACGCGCCGGAATGATGTAGGTCACGGCGCGGATCACCGCTGGCATACTGTCTATCTGGAAAATAAACCCGGACAGCATGATCGACGGTAAAAAGGCGGCGTTGAGCGCCACCTGCGCGGCGTTAAACTGGTTGCGGGTGATGGTGGAGATGAGCAGCCCCATCCCCAGCGTGCTAAGTAAAAACAGGCTGGTGATAAAGAACAGCACCACCAGCGAGCCGCGGTACGGCACGCCGAGGATAAAGACGGCGACAAGCATACAGAGCAGCATCGCCAGCATGCCGAGGAAATAGTAGGGGATGAGCTTACACAGCAGCAGCTCGACGCGCGTCACTTCTGTGGAGAGCAGCGCCTCCATGGTGCCACGCTCCCACTCGCGGGCGATCACCAGCGAGGTCAGGATCGCGCCAATCACCGTCATGATAATCGTCACCGCGCCCGGAATGATAAAGTGCTGGCTGATAGCGGCAGGGTTAAACCAGTAGCGTGTTTGCACGTCGATGAGCGGTTCAAACGTCTCCCCCCGGTCTTCGGCACGCTGCATCTGCCATAGCTGCCAGATCCCCTCCACGTAGCCCTGAACGAAGTTCGCAGTGTTCGGTTCGCTGCCGTCGGTAATCACCTGGATCGGCGCGTCGGCATTCGCCCGCGCCATATTGGCGGCGAAATCCACCGGGATGACCACCAGCCCGCGAATTTTCCCGGCCTGCATCTTCTGGATCAGCGCCTGCCGGTTATCGCTGATGGTGGCGTCAATGTACGGCGAGCCGGTCATGGCGTGGGTGAAGTCCAGCGCCTCTTCGCTCTGCTGTTCCAGCAAAATGCCGACCCGCAGCTTGCTGGAGTCGAGGTTGATGCCGTAGCCAAAGATAAACAGCAGCAGCAGGGGGATCACCACCGCAATCAGCCAGCTACTCGGGTCACGCACGATCTGCCGCGTCTCTTTTATGCATAACGCGCGCACCCGGCGCCAGGAAAGGGCGTTACTGCGCATGGGCATTCTCCTTATCCCAGTCGTGGATGAGGGTGATAAACGCCTGCTCCATGGTCGGGTCTGGCACGGCATCGTCGGCGGCCTGGTTTTTCAGGTCGTCCGGGGTGCCGTGGGCAATCAGCTTGCCGCGATAGACCAGCCCGATGCGGTCGCAGTATTCCGCCTCATCCATAAAGTGGGTGGTCACCATCACCGTCACCCCTTTCTCCACCATGCTGTTGATATGCAGCCAGAACTCGCGGCGGGTGAGGGGATCCACCCCGGAGGTCGGCTCATCGAGGAAAAGAATATCGGGCTCGTGCATCAGCGAGCAGGCCAGCGCGAGGCGTTGCTTAAAGCCGAGGGGCAGTTCGTCGGTGGCGTGGGAGGCAATATTCGTTAACCCGAAGGCATCGCTCATGCGGCGGATTTTCTCGTTCTGCGCGCGCCCGCGCAGGCCGTACACGCCGGAGAAAAAGCGCAGATTCTGCTCGACGGTCAGGTTGCCATACAACGAGAATTTCTGTGCCATATAGCCCAGATGCTGGCGCGCCTTGCCGGAGCTGACTTTGAGATCCATATCCAGCACCAGCGCCTTGCCGGACGTCGGCACCAGCAGGCCACACATCATTTTAAAGGTGGTGGATTTCCCCGCGCCGTTCGGCCCGAGCAGGCCAAAAATCTCGCCGCGTTTTACCGCAAAGTTGACGTTATCGGTGGCGGCGAAATCGCCGAACTTTTTGGTCAGGGATTTGGCTTCAATCACCGTCTCGCCCGGCGTACCTTCAACCGTGTGGAGGATCGCGCCGAGAGGCGATTCCGATGTCCCCGCGCCGCCCAGCAGGTCGATAAACGCATCTTCAAAGCGCGGCGCCGTCTCTGCCATTTCAATTTCAGGCATGCCAGGCGCGCGGCGAATATCCTCGACGGTGGCCTCCTTTTTGAGGATTACGCGCACGGACCGACCCTGAATCATCCCGTCGCTCACCTGCGGCAGTTTCAGCACTCTCTGCAGCAGCCTGCGGTTGGACTCCTGCGGGCTGTGGAGGAGGAAACTGCGTCCGGCCATGCTCTGCGTCAACGTCGTTGGCTCGCCCTGATAAAGCAGCTCGCCTTCGTTCATCAGCAGCACGTCCCGACACTGTTCCGCTTCGTCGAGGTAGGAGGTGCTCCAGAGGATCAGCATCCCGTCGCCTGCCAGCTCGTGCACCATCTGCCACAGCTCACGGCGGGAGATGGGGTCCACGCCGACGCCGGGCTCGTCCAGCAGCAGGACCTTTGGTTCGCCGACGAGCGTACAGGCCAGCCCCAGCTTTTGCTTCATCCCGCCGGAGAGCTTGCCCGCCAGCCGGTCGGTGAACGGGCCGAGGGAGGTGAACTCAAGCAGGCGGGCGAAGGTTTTCTGCCGGGTTTCGCCGGTCACGCTGCGCAGGTCGGCATACAGGTTCAGGTTTTCCATCACCGTCAGATCTTCATACAGACCAAACTTCTGCGGCATATAGCCGAGCATGGCGTGGAGCGCGCCGTCGTCTTTGATGGGGTCAAGGCCAAGCACGCTGGCTGTGCCTTCATCCGGCTTTAGCAAACCGGCCAGCATCCGCATCAGCGTGGTTTTGCCTGCGCCGTCCGGGCCGACCAGGCCGGTAACATAGCCTTTCTGAATGGTGCAGTTCAGCGGGGCGACCGCTGGTTTGTCCATCCCTGCGAAGCGTTTGACCAGATTGTTGAGCTGGATAACCGCGTCATTCATGTCGTTCCCCGTTGTTCACTTTTACGGTAACAGGCATGCCCTGACGCAGCGCGTCGTCCGCATCGGTGACGATGATGCGCAGACGGTACACCAGGTCGGTACGCAGGTCCGGCGTTTCAACGGTTTTCGGGGTGAATTCGGCGGTGGGGGAGACAAAGCCGACTTTGCCGTGATACGGCTTATCCGGACGACCATCGGTATAGAGCAGCAGCTCGCGGCCCGGCTGCATCTGGCCGAGATTTGGCTCGTCAATGTAGGCGCGCACCCAGACCGGGCGGGTCAGGGAGAGCGTTAATACGGTGCTGCCCGCGCTGAGCATGCTGCCCGGCTCCACGGCACGGGTCATCAGCGTACCGTCAGACGGGGCGATGAGGGTTGTATCATGCAGATCCAGCTCTGCCTGGGCCAGCTGCGCCTGCGCCTGTTCAAGGCTGGCTTTGGCCTGGGCAATGTCCTGCGGGCGGTTACCGGTGGTGTACTGGCTTAATTTATCCTGCGCGGATTTCAGCGTCGCCTGCGCCTGGTCGCGGGATGAACGCGCATTCTCCAGATCGTTGGCTGAAATGGTGCGGCTTTTCCACAGCCCCTGCTGACGGTTATAGAAATTCTGCGCGTAGTCGTAGGCAGCTTTCGCCTGCTTAACGGCAGCGGCGGCCTGGGCGATCTCTTCGTCACGATAACCCGCCAGCATCAGGTCATATTGCGCCTGGGCAACGGAAACGCCCGCTTTGGCCTGCATCAGGGCGTTCTCGTAGGGGGCTTTATCCAGCATGCCCAGCGTCTGCCCGCTTTTAATGGCATCGCCTTCGTCAACGTTCAGCGAGGCGAGACGGCCACCCACGCGGAAGCTCATATTCACGGTACGAATATCCACATTACCGTACAGCGTCAGGCCCCGGTCCTGATGGCTCTGATACCACAGCCAGCCACCGACGCCCGCGGCAAGCAAAACAACAACCACCAGAATGATGTCGACAGGTTTTTTCATGACTTCAGGCTCCTTTGCGTTAAGCCTTGCAGGATCAGATCGAGATGACAGGTGATAACCTGGCTAATCTGCGCGGCTTTATCCTCATCGAATTGTGTCCAGCCGGTGCGTAACAGGATGGTTTCCCGCCCCAGACGAAAGGCAAGGATTTCACCCAGCAGGGCATGGGTATGCAAAATGGTCACGGTATCGCTGGCGTCCCGCCCGGTATAGGCGGCGATCAGGTGGGTCAGGTGGGTATGCATCGGAGCAATGACCTGATCGTGTACCAGCTGATAGGCAGTTGTAGGGGAGAGCTGCTCGCGGGAGATAAACTTACTCAGGTTGAGCGTATCGTCGTGCGTCAGCAGGCGGATCATATTATGGCAGGCATTCAGGATAAGCCGCCGGATAGCGTCACGATCCGGCGTCGGCTGGCTCAACAGCTCGCTGGCTTCTTCAACGTGCGGACGAAAATGTGTGCCGATAAAATCGGCAATCCACTGGGCGCAGGCGAGGTACAAATCCTCTTTTGAGCCAAAATAGTAGGTGATCGCCGCAATGTTTTGCCCGGCCTGGGCGGCGATATCTCGCGTGGTCGCGTGCAGGCCATACTCGCCAAACTGCGCCAGCGCGGCAGCAATCAGCTGGCTTTTGGCCTGTTCACCTTTGGTTGTCGTTGGGGTCGTATTCATGGCGGTATTAAAAATTAATCAATCGATTGATTAAGATTATGCCTGATTCACGCTAACGTCGAGGGAACGCGGAGGGATATTTTATGCGCCACGTCACAAAAGCTGCTACACTCCGCCCCTTCGCGACATTGTGGTTTTTGTCCTTCCCCTTTTCGTTATATCTCCCTGAAAACTACACCTGTGATGGTCGGGGCGGTTCGGAGTTTTTATGTCTTTTGATTCCCTTGGCCTGAACCCGGAAATTCTGCGTGCCATCGCAGAGCAGGGCTACGTTGAGCCAACCCCCATCCAGCAGCAGGCGATCCCCGCCGTTCTTCAGGGGCGTGACCTGATGGCCAGCGCCCAGACCGGCACCGGTAAAACCGCGGGCTTTACGCTGCCGCTGTTAGAGCTGCTGGTAAAAAACCAGCCGCACGCCAAAGGCCGTCGTCCGGTTCGTGCGCTGATCCTGACCCCAACCCGTGAGCTGGCGGCGCAGATTGGTGAGAACGTGCGTGACTACAGCCGCTATCTCAACATTCGCTCGCTGGTCGTTTTCGGTGGCGTCAGCATCAACCCACAGATGATGAAGCTGCGCGGCGGCGTGGACGTGCTGGTGGCAACGCCGGGCCGTCTGCTGGATCTCGAACACCAGAACGCGGTGAAGCTCGATCAGATTGAAATTCTGGTGCTGGATGAAGCTGACCGCATGCTGGATATGGGCTTTATCCACGACATCCGTCGCGTGCTGGCCAAGCTGCCTGCGCGTCGTCAGAACCTGCTGTTCTCTGCCACCTTCTCCGACGAGATCAAGGCGCTGGCAGAAAAGCTGCTGCATAACCCGCTGGAAGTGGAAGTGGCGCGTCGCAACACCGCCTCTGAGCAGGTGACGCAGCACGTTCACTTTGTTGATAAAAAGCGTAAGCGGGAGCTGCTCTCCCAGATGATCGGCCAGGGTAACTGGCAGCAGGTGCTGGTCTTTACCCGCACCAAGCACGGTGCGAACCACCTGGCGGAACAGCTCAATAAAGACGGTATCCGCAGTGCCGCCATCCACGGTAACAAGAGCCAGGGTGCGCGTACCCGTGCGCTGGCGGACTTCAAATCTGGCGACATCCGCGTGCTGGTGGCAACCGACATCGCCGCGCGTGGTCTGGACATTGAAGAGCTGCCGCACGTAGTAAACTACGAGCTGCCAAACGTCCCGGAAGATTACGTTCACCGTATCGGTCGTACCGGCCGCGCGGCGGCAACCGGTGAAGCGCTCTCTCTGGTCTGTGTCGATGAACACAAGCTGCTGCGCGACATCGAACGTCTGCTGAAGAAAGAGATCCCACGCATCGAAACCCCGGGCTACGAAGTGGATCCGTCCATCAAGGCGGAGCCGATTCAGAACGGTCGCCAGGGCGGCGGTCGTGGTCAGGGCGGCGGTGGTCGCGGTCAGCAGCCGCGTCGTGCTGAAGGCGGCGCGCCGAAATCATCCGGCAAACCCCCGCGCCGCAACAACGACAGCAAACCGGCCGGCGAAAGTCCGTGGCGCAGCGGTGAAGGGAAACCGGCAGGGGAAGGGCAGCGTCGACGCCGCCCGCGTAAACCTGCTAACCCGCAGTAATCTGGAAGCCCGGTCGTAAAGCCGGGCTTTTCTTTTTGCGGCAGCGAAGAGAAAGTGCCACAATAGTGGCTGTTTATACAGTATTTCAGGTTTTTCGATGGCTTTAACCGCGGCGCTGAAAGCGCAAATTGGCGCATGGTACAAGGCGCTACAACAGCAGATCCCCGACTTTATCCCCCGAGCGCCGCAGCGGCAGATGATTGCTGACGTGGCAAAAACGCTTGCCGGGGACGACGGGCGACATCTGGCGATTGAAGCGCCGACCGGCGTCGGGAAAACCCTGTCATATCTCATTCCCGGTATTGCCATCGCGCGGGAAGAGGACAAAACGCTGGTGGTCAGCACCGCCAACGTGGCCCTGCAGGATCAGATTTTCAGCAAAGATTTGCCGCTGCTGCGCAAAATCATCCCCGACCTGCGCTTTACCGCCGCCTTTGGGCGCGGGCGCTACGTGTGCCCACGTAACCTGGCGGCGCTCGCCAGCAGCGAGCCGAATCAACAGGATCTGCTCGCGTTTCTTGATGACGAGCTGACGCCGAACAATAAGGCCGAGCAGGAGCAGTGTGCAAAACTCAAAGCCGAACTCGACGGCTATAAGTGGGACGGCCTTCGGGATCACACCAGCCAGGCCATCAGCGACGACTTATGGCGCAGGCTCAGCACCGACAAAGCAAGCTGTCTGAACCGCAACTGCCACTACTACCGCGAGTGTCCGTTCTTTGTCGCCCGGCGCGAAATTCAGGAGGCGGAGGTGGTTGTCGCCAACCACGCGCTGGTGATGGCCGCGCTGGAGAGTGAGGCGGTGCTACCGGAGCCCAAAAATCTGCTGCTGGTGCTCGACGAAGGCCACCATCTGCCCGACGTGGCTCGGGACGCGCTGGAGATGAGCGCCGAGATCACCGCGCCCTGGTTCCGCCTGCAGCTGGATCTGTTCTGCAAGCTGGTGGCAACCTGCATGGAGCAGTTCCGCCCGAAAACCACGCCGCCGCTGGCGGTGCCGGAACGGCTAAGCGAGCATTGTGAAGAGGTTTACGGCCTGATCTCCTCGCTCAATAACATCCTCAACCTTTATCTTCCCGCAGCCCAGGAGGCGGAACATCGCTTTGCGATGGGCGAACTGCCGGAAGAGGTGATGGAAATTTGTCAGCAGCTGGCAAAGCACCTTGAAAAGCTGCGCGGGCTGGCGGAGATGTTCTTAAACGATCTGAGCGAGAAAACCGGCACGCATGACGTGGTGCGTCTGCACCGTATTCTGCTACAGATGAACCGCGCGCTGGGCATGTTCGAAGCGCAGAGCAAACTCTGGCGGCTGGCCTCAATGGCGCAGGCATCAGGCGCGCCGGTCACCAAATGGGCCACCCGCGACGTGCGGGACGGGCAGGTGCATCTCTTCTTCCACTGCGTGGGCATCCGCGTGGCCGATCAGCTGGAAAAGCTGATCTGGCGCAGCGTGCCGCACGTGGTGGTGACCTCTGCCACGCTGCGTTCTCTGAACAGTTTTTCTCGTTTGCAGGAGATGAGCGGGCTTAAAGAAAAAGCGGGTGACCGCTTTGTGGCGCTGGACTCGCCGTTTAACCACTGCGAGCAGGGCAAGCTGGTCATTCCGCGCATGACGTTTGAGCCGCTGATCGACAACGAAGAACAGCACATTGCGGAAATGGCGGCCTATTTCCGCGAACAGGTCGAGAGTAAAAAATACCCTGGCATGCTGGTGTTATTCGCCAGTGGACGCGCCATGCAGCGTTTTCTGGAGCACGTCACCGATCTGCGTTTACTCCTGCTGGTGCAGGGTGACCAGCCACGTTACAGGCTGGTGGAAACCCACCGTAAACGCATTGATAACGGCGAGCGTAGCGTGCTGGTGGGATTGCAGTCTTTCGCGGAAGGTCTTGACCTGAAAGGCGACTACCTGACGCAGGTCCACATTCATAAAATTGCCTTCCCCCCCATCGACAGCCCGGTGGTGATCACCGAGGGCGAATGGCTGAAAAGCCTTAACCGCTATCCGTTTGAGGTGCAGAGTCTGCCTGCGGCATCGTTTAACCTGATTCAGCAGGTGGGGCGTTTGATTCGAAGCCACGGCTGCTGGGGCGAAGTGGTGATCTACGATAAACGTCTGCTGACCAAAAATTATGGACAGCGGCTGCTCAACGCGCTTCCGGTCTTCCCGATTGAACAGCCGTCGGTACCGGAGATAAAAAAACGCCCGGCAAAACAGGCTGCCGGGCGTCGAAAAAGCATCCGTGCTAAGGGGCGCGGTCCTACTGGTAAGTGAAGGTCACCTGAACGACGCTGCTGAACGTGCCTGCGGTAACAGGCATAGCGGTGGCGTAATAGCGTGCGGCAAGCGGGAAGGTGGCGGTATGGTCGTTCTGGTCAATCAGCGCGTTAAAGCTGGCCTGCGGTGCGATGAGGATATGGTCCTGGCTGTCCGCCAGCTCCAGCGCCAGCCCCTTCGCGCTGCCCGTGTTGGCAAACTTGGTTGGGTGGGTAGCATCCGCCTGACCGTAAAAGAAGGCGGTCGCCAGGGCGAGGGATTTAGGACAATGTGTCACCTTCAGGCTGAAGGTTTTCCACGCGCCGGTATCCCCCACGTCGTGGAATTCACTGGAAGCCGCCTGGCCTAAATCAACGGTTAAATCCTTACTGGCGCTGTCCACGAGGCAGGTGTTGGCATAAATGTTACCGACCATTTGCAGCTGAATATCGTCAGCCCGGGCCAGAAAGGTGAGCGTGCTGGCCAGCGCGGCCAGCACAAAGAGACGTTTCTTCATTTTCATCACTTATAGGCCAGAGTAATGGTGGCGACGGCGTTCGCCGGGCCAGGGGTGACTTCATCTGCCACCTGCAAATAGTTCAGCTTGACCGGGATATCCATCGTCTGGTTGGCATAGGCCAGGGTTTCAGTTGGGGTGTAGGTATCGAACGTTGCCAGCTCGTTGTCGATCACCATTTCAATCCCGACCCCCGTTGCCACGCCATCCTCCGGCGTGAGCTTAAGCACCCCCTGATAACCGGGTACGTAGCCGTCGCTGCTGGTGACCTTAAATTCCGGCTGAACGGTGGAGTTACAGTTCACCGTGATGTTGAACTCCTTCGCGGGCATCGCCAGCGTGCCGACCATGTTGAAATCGCTGACCGGGAAATCGCCCATGTTGACGGTCAGGCTTTTTGGCAGTACGGAGCAGGTGACGTTTTCAAGGTTTACGTTACCAGCATAGCTAACATTGTTAGGTGAACCGATGCCTTCGTGACCAAAAACGCCAATGCCAAAAACGGTCTGGCTTTGATTTAGCGTACCGGATTCTACCGCGGTATCCGTTTTTACCAGCTCCAGCGTGACGTTAAAATCGAACGTCTGGTTGCCGTCAGTTGAGACATAGCCAATAGGCGTGCCGCGGGAGTCGCAGGTGACCCCGCCCGCACCGCTGATGCGCTGACCTTTGTCATTCATCAGCGCAATGCCAACCCCCTTCACGCCGGATTCATAGACCCCGGTAAGGCCGGGGATTTCCGTGCCGTAGCCGTAGTAGCAGGAGACGATCTCCAGACCCTTATCTGCAGCATTATCACAGTGGCCCGCGACGTGTACCGTCTGTTCGGTGCCGGGGATGGTCGAGCCGACGGGAAGCGTGGTGGAAACGGAAACCGTGGCCAGGTTAATGGTTTTTGGCATATCCGGTGACGTACAGGTGGCCTTCGCATGCGGCATAAACAGCGATGCGGTCGCCAGTACGAGTAAGAAAAAGCATTGTTTTACAAGCTGCATAGGTGAACCTGCTCGGTTGATTACTGACACTGCGCGGCAGCGTTAATAATGTCTGTTTTCTCTTTTTCATCCGTGAGCGTGTATTCCGCAACGCAGTGGTCGCTGGCTTCCTGTCCCCATGAGACGGAGAGCTTGCCGCGATCGGGCATTCCGGAAAGATAGGTTTGGCCATCAGTGCCGACGATAAATTCGCTGTCCTTATCCTCGGTGGTAACCGTTGCGCCGAAGGGCAGCGGCTTCCCGTTGTGCGTCAGCGTCATCAGGACGCGATGACCCACGCGGGTATTGAAGCTTGCCCGCACCACCGCACCGCGGGTTGGCGTGACGATCTGCGAAGCGTGCGTCACGTCAGCCTCGTCAGGCAGCGTTTCGGTATCCAGCGAAATCGTGTTGTGGCGATAGGCGGTGACAAAGGGCACCACGGTATAGCCGCGGAAGTCAGTTTCCACGCCCGTCTGGTTGGCGATGTGCGTGCCGCTGGCTCCGGGCGCTTTCACCAGCGCGATGGTCTCGCCCAGCGGCTGGCTCAGCGTCAGGCCGTTAGCGTGGGCTATCATGCCCCCCTGCAGACCGACGTTGGTGGTCCGCTGGTATTTGTCCTGGCTGAAACCGCCACTCACTTCCCCGTAGGTGGCTTTATAATCGGCGTTCAGACTGGTAGAGGTACCGTTCTCTGATGAGTCATAGCCTTCCTGCACGTTCCAGTTAAGGTTGTTCTCCTCCAGCGCCGTCCCGTTCAGGCCCAGCGTGTGCGTGGTGCCGTCTTTATTGTTATTCATGTTGTAGGAGGCCCAGGTGTTGCTCATCCAGCGATCCAGCGGTACCGACACGCTCAGCGCGAACAGGTTATCGTTACTGACCGAATCGCCTTCGTCATCACGGCTGTTGGTGTTTTTGTTGAGGCTATAGCTCATGCTGTAGGTGATTCCCTTCCAGCTGTTGTTATAGCTGACGCTCATCGAGGTCATGTCCTGACCCTGGTTCCAGTAGGTCTCTTTGACCAGGCTCAGCGTAAACGATCCCCAGCCTTCGCCGAGGGTTTGATCGATGGTGGCCTCGGTACGCGCGCGGCGCTGCTGCGGTGCTGACCAGTCATCGGCGCGGGTATAGGACTCCATGGTGTCTTCGAGGGTGTAAAACCCTTTACTGTTGTAGCGATAGCCAGCCAGAGCGAAGTTTGTGCCCGTACCCGCGAAATCTTTGCTGTAGCGCAGACGCCAGGATTGCCCCTTGCTGGCCTGCTGTTTTTTGAGCAGCGCTTTGGCGCGCGTCACGTCGACAGAAAACGCGCCAAGATCGCCAAAGTTTTTACCGGTGCCCAGCGCCTGTGACTGATAATGGCTGCTTTGCTGCACGCCACCGTAGGCGGTGAATCCGTACGGCAGGCCATAAATGACACTCCCCTGAGCGAAGGGCGTTTTTTCCACGTCTTTGTCATAAGAGCGGTAGCGCCCGGCAGTGACGCTGTATTTCAGATGCTTTTCGCGCTGGAGGACCGGTACGGAGGCGTAGGGCACCACAAAGTGACGTTCGCTGCCGTCCGTCTCTTTCACGGTGACCTGGAGATCGCCGCTGCTGCCGGTGGGATACAGGTCATTGATTTCAAATGCACCCGGCGCAACGGTATTTTGATAAATCACGTAGCCGTTCTGACGTACCACCACCAGCGCATTACTGTGGGCCGTACCGCGGATGATCGGGGCATAGCCTTTTTCGCTGTCCGGCAGCATATCGTTGTCGGAGTTCAGCTGCGCGCCGGTATACGGAACGCTGTCAAATACGTCTGCCGGGGAGCTGCTTTGGCCTACGGTCAGATCGCTTTTTAACGCCACGATATCGCGCTGGGCATAGGTGTAGACCGAGTTAAAGGATTGCTCTTCTTCGTGACCGCTGGTGCTGCGACTCCAGGTGGAATAGTTGCGCAGGCGCCACGCGCCGACGTTCAGGCCCGGACGCAGGTTAACGTACTGGCTGCTGTTGTCCTGCATGCCCTGCTGACGGGCGTGGCTCTGGCTGGCGCTGGCGCTGTAGTTGAGGATGCCCGCCGTGATCCCCTCATCAAATTCTGTTGGGTCAATATAGCCACGGGGAACCTGACCGAGCGCGGACTGCGGAATGCTCAACAGAAGCTGCTGGTTGCTGACGCGAAATGTCGCCGTCGCCGCCGGTATGGCGTGCAAATCCGCGCATGAGCCTTTCACGGCAAGCTGAGGATAGTCGTCAGTTTTAATACCCAGGCTTTTTAAATCGGACAGAGTAAAGCAGGGCTGAAGGGAATTTTCTCCATTATCCTGCTTTTGCAATATAAAGGTCACGTCGCGGGTATCAATTTTATTATTATTGATAAAGATCGTGACCTGATATTTCCCTGGCGCCTGTCCCGGCCCTTTTTCATAAATGGAGAGATCGGTTTTTCCCTGCTGTGGATTATCCACATCCAACAACGCTGGATTAAAATAATCATCCGCCCGCGTTTGCTGCGAAAAACCCACGGCCGCTAACCCGCATAGCAGGGTCAGCAGCGTAAGCATCCGACAAACGGAAGGCAATTGCCTTCTTGGGGTTGAAGAATAGGTAATCATAAGGTGCGTTATTGGGTACGGTATTAATGCACGGATGCAGAGAGCGTTTTGCTGATGCTGCCGTAATCAGTAATAATTGACCAGGACACGGTTGAACCGCCGGTATGTGCAGGCAACGCAAAATGGGTTTCGGTTTTTGGTACGGCCCAGGTCGCTTTATCGACCTTATGACCGTTAAGGGTGACCGACTGGAAATTCATATAAAACGGCGTCGGGTTGTTAACCACTAAATCATTGCCCTCGCGGTGCCACTCAAGCTGATCCGCGACCGCTTCCGGTTTACCCTTGACGGAGGCCGGGCGGTACATCAGCTTAATGCGCGTGTTAACCGCAATTTGCAGGGTATTGACCCCTGCCACCTTTTTTGAGGAGGGGATGGCTTTTATATTCAGCCAGAACATCGACTCGCGATCTTCAGGCAAATTTCCGCCGGTACGTACGACGCGCAAAACGTTTTCCTGCTTCGCATCAAGACGAAACAGTGGCGGCGTAATCAGAAAGGGGGCTTTGGCCAGGTCTTTACCGCCAGAATCCGCCCAGGATTGCACCAGATAATCCGTTGCATCTGGGTTTGAAATACCGATAGAGGATTCCTTTTTGCCTCCCTGGTAGACCAGGCGCGTGCCGTTAATAATAACGCCTGCATGTGCCGTTGCAGCTACCAGTAAAAGGGTGCTGAGTAAATAACCGTGACGCATAGTTTTTTCTCAAAATAAGGCGGGACTATCTCTTTTTTGCAAAAGGAAATAGTCCCTGGTGAGCAATATCAGTTATAAATAACCGTGAATGTTGAAACAGAGTTTGCCGGGCCAGCGGTAATAGCCGCACCGGTTTGAATATAACGCGCGGCAAACTGCAGATCGTTTACTGCGGTGCCGGAGGCCAGCGGATACTCTTTTGACGGAGTATATAAACTGACGGGCTGCTCAGAAGAGTCGATCAGCTGAATGGCTACGCCGGTTGCGGCATCTGCATCGGGGGTTAACGCCAGGGTGCTGTTGTTATTGGCATCCGGGGTTCCACCGAAGTTGATTGCCGCCGCCGTAACGGTTTCCGGGCAGTTTTTTAACTCAATATCAAACTTCGTGGCGGTGCTGGTGGAGCCGGCACCGGTAAAGACCGTCTTGGAGACTTTGCCTAATGTCACGTTCAACGGGTTACTTAAACCATTCACAACCTGACAGGCGGAATCGATGATTTCGCCCGTAAAGTTGATCTGTCCTTCACCGTCTGTTGCTGCAAAAGCGGATGCCGAGCAGCCAATCACCGACGCGATAAAAAGACCTAACGCAATCTTGTTCATAATAGTTCCTGGTGTGTGGGTAAAAACGTGCCTAAGGTTTTTGCCCGTTGTCCTCAATGATTTCCGTTCGTTATTTAATCAAAGAATGGATGGATAAGAATCTTCTATAGGCATCACAAATAATTGAATCAGTGCTTGCATAATTTTTTTCTTCGGTAAAACAGATGGCTCTGGCGGTGGGGATAAAAAGCTACCGGGCAGGTTTCATCGGGGATATAGTGTTAACAAGGTGACGTTTTCAGGAGAGATACCGTGGATTATCGTAAAATTATCAAAGAGGTAGGGCGTGGAAAAAACCATGCCCGCGACCTGGATCATGAGACAGCGCGTGCGCTTTACACCCGTATGCTCAACGGTGAGGTTCCCGATCTCGAACTCGGCGGCATTCTTATCGCCCTGCGCATTAAGGGAGAAGGTGAAGCGGAGATGCGCGGCTTTTATGAGGCGATGCAGGCGCAAACGCTGCGTCTGACGCCACCGGTGGCAAAACCGATGCCGATCGTCATTCCCAGCTATAACGGCGCGCGCAAGCAGGCCAACCTGACGCCGCTGCTGGCTATTCTGTTACATAAGCTGGGTTTTCCGGTGGTGGTGCATGGGGTGAGTGAAGATCCGACCCGCGTGCTGACAGAAACGATTTTTGAACTGCTGGGGATCGAACCCACTCTCCACGCCGGGCAGGCGCAGGCGAAGCTCGATAGCCATCAGCCGGTCTATATTCCCGTTAAGGCGCTCTGCCCGCCGCTGGAAAAGCAGCTCGCAATGCGCTGGCGAATGGGCGTGCGTAACAGCGCGCATACGCTGGCGAAGCTGGCCACGCCGTTTGCCGAAAATGCCGCGCTGCGCCTTTCCAGCGTTTCGCACCCGGAATACGTGGGGCGCGTGGGGAAATTCTTTGAAGAGATTGGCGGCAACGCGTTGCTGATGCATGGGACGGAAGGCGAGGTGTACGCTAATCCGCAGCGCTGCCCGCAAATAATGCTGATCGACGCGGCTGGGACGCGTATCGCGCTTGAACGTGGGGAAGAGAACAGCGGCGTTATTCTGCCGGAGGCGAAAGATCCCTACATCACCGCGAAGTGGATTGAACAGTGCCTTGCCGGAAATGTGCCGGTGCCGCAGTCCATCAGGTTACAGATGGCCTGCTGCCTGCTGGCGACCGGGGAAGTTGACACGGTCGAGGCTGGCATGAAACGGGTTGAGGCGGCATTTTAGGCAAAAAAAAGCCCGTCCAGTGGCGGACGGGCAAGCAAGGGTAACAAACAACAGGGTCAATGAGGGTTGGAGCAGCTCACCAGAGGGTTTGGTGAGGGTACAGCATTCATTCAGGCGATTATTTGTAGATAACCGCAGTACCGCTCAGCTTGTTGTTGGTGTTAGCGGAGGTGATGGTGTATCCGCTTGCACCGGCAGCAGCCGCTTTCTCAGCCAGTTTGGCTTCCAGACCGTCCAGCGTGGTCGCGCCTTCTGCACTCACCACACCGATTTTATTCATGCTCTGCGCCTGAGTAGATGAAACAGGCTCTACAGCGAATGCGCCAAAAGACAGAGCGGACAGGGCAACAGCAGCAACAGCATATTTGATGGTTTTCATAATTAATCTCTCGCAGGTTATTCTGTTAAGGGGACGATGTTCCGTCGATGTGATAAGTATCACGTTTTTTCTGCAGAGATAAAATCGAAGAGAATTGACGTGGTTAATCAAAAAAATTGAATGACAAATAACTTATTGATTATTAATAAATTCAAATTACGGCTTTACACTTCTTGTTGATACGCTTTACAGAAGAAAGATGAATGGCACATTTTGCTACGCGGTTCGCTAAAAAGCGTGAGCGTAAAGGTAAGCATTCGGGCGGTTAACTTAGGTAAAGGAAAGTCAGCGTAACTGGCTGTCTTTCGATCCTCTGCGATTATATCCCGAATGTGAAGCGTTTTTTGAATCTTTATCCTGCTGACAGGTTATACATAACCTTACCCCGGGAATGGCTTTTTGCCGCGCCTCAGGAATGGGCTCTCCGCACTCTTCGCATTCCGTTAAACTTTCGCCGCGCGGAATTTCGCCGCGAGCGCGCGCAACCGCATCTTCAATCGTACTGTTGATCTGTTCGTTCACGGCATCATCATTTGCCCAACCGGAAGCCATCTTGCCCTCCTGATATCGGTTTAAGCCATAGCGTTAATATGGGGTTAAAAAATGCACAATCAAGGTGAGAGGGGAGACAAACTGCATCTGGCAGGCAGATGCAGTCGGGTGAAAGGAAACACGTTATTTATAGATAGTCGCTGTGCCGTACATATGGTTATCTCCACCTGCGGAGTTCACCACGAAGCCTTTAGCGCCTTCCTGGCGAGCTTTTTCAGCCAGTTTATCCTGAAGATCGTCAAGGTTGCTTGCGCGGCTTACCGAGACGGTACCGGCCGGGCGCAGCTGGCTGGTGTCCGTGCTTTGGGTCAGGGACTGAACGGCCATAGCGGAGAAAGAGGCGCTCGCCAGGGTACCGGCGAGAAGAGCAAGGGTCAGATACTTTTTCATAATCACATCCTCATGAGGAAACAACAGGTGATTCCCTTTAAGTTTAGAAGCCTGACGAGTGTGATTTAGCGCAAATATTTGATGATGATCTGCTTATTTTTTGAACGATAAAAGCTGACAATCCGCTGACAGATCATAGACATAAAGGTGTTTGATTTATGGCGGTTTTTTAAGGGTTGCAGAGAAAGATTTACCGTAGAGCCAGCACAAGGTATCTTACGCCGCTGTTTAAAGGAGAATGCCATGACTTCCCAAAAGCCGGGATTGCACCCACGAAATCGCCATCGCAGCCGCTACGACATGAACGCACTGTGCCAGAGTTGTCCGGCGCTGCAGGACTATATTGTCGAGACCCCCGCGGGTGAACCGTCGGTTAACTTTGCCGATCCGCTGGCGGTGAAAACCCTGAACAAGGCGCTGCTGGCGCATTTTTACGGTGTGGCGCACTGGGATATCCCGGAAGGCTTTCTCTGTCCTCCTGTTCCGGGCCGTGCTGATTACGTTCATCACCTTGCCGATCTTCTCGCCGACGATCGTGACGGCGCGATCCCCCAGCAGGCTTCCGTCCTGGATATTGGTACCGGGGCAAACCTGATTTACCCCCTGATTGGCGTGCATGAGTACCACTGGCGCTTTACCGGGAGCGAAATCGGTGCCGAGGCGTTTGCCAGCGCGCAGGCGATAATCAGCGCTAACGCTGGCCTGAGTCGTTCCATTCGTTTGCGTCGCCAGAAGGAGGCGACGTCAATCTTCAACGGCATCATTCACAAAAACGAAAGCTATGACGCCACGATGTGTAATCCGCCATTCCATGATTCGGCGGCAGCGGCCCGTGCAGGCAGCGAGCGCAAACGCCGCAACCTGGGGCAGGCCGAAGATGCCGTGCTGAACTTTGGTGGACAGCAGCAGGAGCTGTGGTGCGAGGGCGGTGAAGTCGCCTTCATCCTGCGGATGATTGCCGAAAGCAAACAGTTTGGTCGCCAGGTGAAATGGTTCACCACGCTGGTTTCCCGCGGAGATAACCTGCCGCCACTCTACCGGGCCCTCACCGAAGCAGGCGCGGTGAAAGTGGTGAAAAAAGAGATGGCGCAGGGCCAGAAGCAGAGCCGCTTTATTGCCTGGTCGTTTATGGATGACAACAAACGCCGCAAATAAGGTGTCCCGCAGGCCGGGTCAGGCGAAGCCGCCACCCGGCAACACGGCTACAATGTCGGCTCCTGCGGAGGTGGCATCGATGCCGGTGAAGGCAACACCTGATACGTCTGCACCGGCATCCGCACGTTTGCCAGATCAAAGTGTTTTTTCACCATGCTGTCGAGCGCAAAGCGCACCGTCCACTGCTTCAGCGGCTGGGTGGTGAACGACACGCGAAGCGTAAATGCCGTATTCGTCAGCCCGACGATCCCGGCAAATGACGGCTCGCCAATTACCAGGCCGCGAATATCCTCCATCTGCATTAACTCTTCAACGGCATCCCGCAGCGCCTGCTTCGCTTTGTCCGCATCCTCATGACGATCCACATCGTAGTTCGCCACAACGGAGCCAATGCCGCGCACAAAGTTGGCGAAGGTGGTGATCGATGACCACGGAATAATGTGGTATGCCCCGGTATCCTGACGCACGCCCACCGAACGAATCGACATCCGCTCGACCGTGCCGGTCAGCGGCCCGATGGTTACCAGATCGCCGGTGTTCATTCCGTTCTCAAACTGGATAAAAATGCCGGTAATAATATCCTTCACCAGCGTTTGTGACCCGAAGGAGATCGCCAGTCCCAGCGCACCGGCACCTGCCAGCAGCGGAGCGATGTTTACGCCGATTTCCGACAGCACAATCATGATGGTGATGGTACTGATGATCACCGCCAGCGCATTGCGGAACAGGGTCAACAGCGTGCGTGCACGGGCGCTGGGGAGCGGTCTGCCGTGAATATCGGACACCAGACGGTTCTCGATAAGGCTCGCCAGCAGCGTCCACCCAACGGCGGAGAAAAACAGAATCAGTGCGATACGAATTAAAATATCAACGGTCTTCTCGCCTGTGCCGTTATGCAGCCAGTTCCAGAAATCAAACAGGTTCCACGCATTCAGCAGCAGCATAATCGCCACGCAGACGGTCAGAATGCGCGCCACCTTGAGGGAGACTGACATCCAGCCGTTCACGCGTTTTTGCAGTTCCGGATAATTACGCTGTACGTGCGGGGACAGGGTGATGGTTTTCGAAATCCAGCGCGACAACAGCCCCGACACAAATGCCGCGATGCCGATAATCGCCAGGCTTTTGAACGTCGCCCCCATCATAAATTTCAGGCTATTACCCGGGTCGAACAGCGAGAAGAAGCACAGCACGATGAAATAAGCGCTTGCCAGCCAGTACCACACCAGCGCGAAGGCGCGAATGAAGAGGCTGAAGAACGACAAAGAACGATCGGCCAGATGCAGCAGACTCTCCGTGATCGCCTTTTTATTGTGGAAGATGAGGTACAGCGACCAGACGGTAATACAGAGCATGATCAACACGTTCGCCAGCGCGCCAAACTGCACGTTGACCTGGTTGGAGATGATCGGCACCGCGACCAGCAGGCCGTAGCCAATCAGGCCGCTGAGCACGCTGAGCCGCACGGCCCAGTATTTCGCGCTGTCATCACTGATATTAAACGGGCGGAGTTCAGGCACGCGCGGGCAAAAGATGACGCGCAGTACCGCTTTAAAAAATTCGATGAGCGCAAACGCGTTCAGAAAGAGCGCCTGCTGGAAGGCAATGGTTTTGTTGCCCGTATTGAGACGGTCCGCCAGCACCTGACCCACAAACAGCGTCAACGCCAGCAGCAGTAAATCAATAATAAAGGCTCCGGCGATCATGGCGGGGAGGTGCAGCCAGCTGTTTTTATGCTGGTTCTTTTTTCGGCCCCAGTAGCCCATCTTGCGGTAAAGCGGCCAGGCACAGAGGCGTATCAGCCAGTAAAAAAGAAATACCGCGCCCGCCAGCATCAAAAACTGGGTGGCGGCGGCGCTAAAGGTTTGCGGGTTAAATGCCTTATGCGGTGATCCCATCAGGTTGCGAAAGAGCTGGGCAAAGCGTGTGGAGAGCGCTTCACCAAAGCGTCGGCTCACGTCGGTGACGTTTTCCAGCACGGTTTTTTGTTCCTCTACCTGCGGCGGGGTGAGGGTAGGAACGGTCTCCTTTGGCGGCGTGGCGGCGGCTTTACGCAGCTGATCGATTAACTCTTTTCGGGAGGCATCGTTTTCAAGTACGTCGGCAAGTGCGCCGTAAGCCGCTTTTTTTTGTTCAACATCCGGTTCCGGGGGCGGCGTACTTTGCTGGGACGCGGTCGTTCCGGTGGTCACGCCGGGGATCGCCACGGCGAGGGATGGCGCACTAAACAGGCTTATCAACAGCAGCAGGAACCACGGCACGGCGTCCTCCGACAAAATATCGTGCAAAATGATAAGTATAGAGGGCGCGGGGAGGAGGGGAGTTTTTGGGAACAATCTGGCGTAAAAAAGCCGGGCAAGCCCGGCTCAGCGTGAAGCGTAAGATCATGAGACGTGCTGCAGGAACTCCTGCAAACGCTGGCTCGGCGGATTAGCAATCAGTTCCTGCGGGTTACCGTCTTCCGCGATACGACCTTTATCGATAAAGATCAAGCGGGACGCGACTTTCTCCGCAAAGCCGATTTCGTGGGTCACGATAACCATCGTCATCCCTTCCTCTGCCAGGTCCTGCATGACTTTCAGCACTTCGTGGCGCAGCTCCGGGTCGAGTGCGGACGTTGGCTCATCAAATAGCATCATCTTCGGCTTCACTGCCAGCGCGCGGGCAATCGCGACGCGCTGCTGTTGACCACCGGAGAGCTCGGAAGGGTAGTGGTGCGCACGTTCTGCCAGACCCACTTTTGCCAGCAGATCTTTTGCCAGCGCTTCCGCCGCCGCTTTGCTGGCACCGCGCACGCGCAGCGGGCCGAACATCACGTTTTCCAGCGCCGTCAGGTGCGGGAACAGGTAGAACTGCTGGAACACCATGCCCGCTTCCTGGCGAATCAGGCGCTCGTCCACTTTCGGGTCATTGACCTTCAGACCGTCGACAAACAGATCGCCGCTGGTGATCTCTTCCAGTTTGTTAATGCAGCGCAGCAGAGTGGATTTACCGGAACCGGACGGTCCGATAATGACCACCACTTCACCCTGCGTAATATTCAGATCAATATTGTGCAGCACCTGGGTTGGGCCAAAGTGCTTGGAAACGTTTTTAAATTCAATCACAGGATTTTCATCCTTCTTTCAAGACGACGCAGAACGAAGCTCAGAACCAGAGTAATGATCAGGTAGACAACGGCTACCGCACTCCAGATTTCCAGCGCGCGGAAGTTGCCAGCAATGATCTCCTGCCCCTGACGGGTCAGCTCAGCCACGCCGATAACGATGAACAGCGACGTATCTTTAATACTGATGATCCACTGGTTACCCAGCGGTGGCAGCATGCGACGCAGCGCCAGCGGAAGAATGACGTGGCGGATCGTTTCGCGACGCGAAAGGCCCAGCGCCAGACCCGCTTCACTGAAACCTTTATGAATCGACAGCACCGCACCGCGGGTGATTTCCGCAATGTAGGCGCCCGAGTTGATCATAATGGTCACGACGGCTGCGCTGAACGGATCGATACGCAGGTCGGTGAAGGCCATTGGCAGGGCGAAGTAGATGAACATGACCTGCACGACAATCGGGGTGCCGCGGATCACTTCGATGAAAACCAGTGCGATGTGGTTTGCAATCCAGCCGCCGTAGGTGCGGGCGAAACCGGCGACAAGACCGATAATCAACCCGCCCACCAGACCCAGGACCGAAATCCACAGGGTCATTTTAGCGCCTTCAAGCAAGAGTGGAATGGCAGGCCAGATGGCGCTCCAGTCAAACTGCATGATGTATTCCTGTATACCGTGGTGAAAAACGAAAAATGTAGGCCCGGTAAACGTCAGCGCCACCGGGCGTTACAAACCTGATTTCAGGTGAAATTATTTAGGCTCAGTACCGAACCATTTTTTGTAGATTTCGTTATACGTGCCGTTCTCTTTCAGCGTTTTCAGCGCGCCGTTCACTTTCGTGCGCAGATCGTCGCTGCCTTTCGGGAATGCGATACCGTACTGCTGTGCTTCCAGAGAGTCGCCTACCGCTTTGAACTTGCCGTTACCTGCGGTTTTGATGAAGTACAGGATGTTCGGTGTGTCGTGCAGAACAGCGTCAGCACGGTTGGTGCCGAGTTCCATGTACGCGTTGTCGATGTTCGGGAACTGACGCAGGTCTTTGGTTTTAATGTTCGCTTTTGCGTAATCCACGGAACCGGTACCGCCCTTCACTGCGACAACTTTACCGTCGAGGTCTTTCACGCTTTTGACGTCATTGTTATCGGCTTTGACCATGACCAGCAGACCACTTTTGTAGTAACCGTCAGAGAAGTCGATCGCTTTTTTACGCTCTTCGGTGATGGTGATACCCGCCAGGGCCAGATCAACGTTTTTGGTTTGCAGTGCCGGGATGATGCCGCTGAAGTCCATTGGCTTCAGGGTGTAATCCAGTTTGAGTTCTTTTGCGATAGCGGCCCACAAATCAACATCGAAGCCAACGTATTTATCACCCTGTTTGAATTCAAACGGAACGAACGCCGTGTCGGTCGCCACAACCAGTTTGTCGGCAGCCTGAGAGGACACCGCAAAAGCCAGGGTAAGTGCAGCCAGTGAAACTTTTAATACAGACTTCATAGCATTTCCTTTTATATCCACGGGGCGATCCCCTGAGAGAACGACAGGCACAATGAAAAAATCGTGCCAACTTTACAAGCTGTTGTTTTGCAAAGGGGATGGAGTCATGCATTGCACAAAAAACGGGGCAATGATGTTGTGTTGCACCATGATGGAGCACCATTTTGGTGCGCGTCGTTTGGCTCAACTAACGGGGAGATATTTAGCGTAAATTCTGACGAAAAAACAATCTTCCATTAACGGTTGTGTGAGGTGATTATTACAATTTCTTCACTTTTGCACCGTATCAGGCCAAAAGTGTGCACCATAGATGTGCAAAACCCTCACCGGAAGGCGAGGGTTCGATAGAAAAATCGTATGGATTACTCGATGTTAGATTCGATAAACCACAGGAACTGATCCAGATCGCGGGAGGCGGCGGTGAAGATATCTGCCGTATCCTCATCTTTGGCTTCGCTAATCGCTTTGCGCACGTCATTGGCCACAATCGCGTAACGGTCTGCCAGTTCTTTCAGGTGATCCTGAACGGTATGGATATCCAGCGGGTAGCTTTTCAGTGGCGTTTTACTGTTAATCACCTGCGTGGTACCCAGCGCAACACCACCCAACTGTACGGCACGTTCAGCCATCGTATCGAGGTGTGTCACCAGTGCTGTGCGGAAGCCATCCAGCATTTCATGAACGGCAATAAAGTTTGCACCGCGCATATTCCAGTGGGCCTGTTTGGTGATCAGCGAAAGATCGATGAACTGGATCACCTGGCGATTCAGCAACTCAATGGTCGCTTTTTTGTCGCTATCCGATACATCGTTACGGGTATAAAGCAGATTAGACGCTTTCGTTTTCACCAGTTTAGCGGTACTCATAATCTCATATCCTCTTGATGTTAATGTCCCAGGTAATTACGGAACTAAGTATAGCACCGGATTTTTTCTCTGCGGTCTGGCTGTGCCTATCGGTTTAATAGCAAGAAGGAGGTTGATAATATAATTTACTGATATAAATAGATTATTTTAGAGTTGATACAGATCAATCTTAATTGAGGACAGAGAAAACAGGCCCGGCAGGATATTTCGATAATATGACAAAGTATGTAAGAAATTATAACGCCTGACGATCTGGCCTTTATTCTGCATGGCCAGAAAGCCATACAGAATATATGGCATCAGTTGATGTCGATTTTCTCAACTTTGGGTTCCGGGCGCATGGTGAGCGTTGACCCCATTGAGGCTGCAATAATAGAGCAGAGTGCCAGCGTCTGGGTAAACGTCAGCGTTTCGCCAAGGAATACCATTCCGGAGATTGCCGCCAGGGCAGGCTCCATGCTCATCAGGGTGCCAAAAATGCGTGTCGGCAGACGCGTCAGGGCGATCATCTCCAGAGAATAGGGGAGCGCCGTTGAGAGCACTGCGACCGCCAGCCCAATGGGCATAACTGACCATTGCCAGATAGACGCCGTGGCCTGCGCCATACCGATCGGCACAAAAACGATAGCCGCAATCACGGAACCCAGGGCGACCGTTGCCGGGCCATGTTCTTCGCCTGCGCGCTGCCCGGTGAGGATATAAACGGCCCAGCAGGCACCGGCTCCGAGAGCCAGCGCGGCACCCGTAAGATCAATCTCAGTGACATTCTGGCCGAGCGGCAACAGGAACCATAAGCCCAGCACCGCTAATACGACCCAGATAAAATCCACCGGACGACGGGAAGAGAAAAGTGCCACCGCCAGCGGACCGGTAAACTCCAGCGCGACGGCGATCCCGAGGGGGATGGTCTGGATGGAGAGGTAGAACATATAGTTCATCGCCCCAAGGGACAGACCATAAAACAGCAGGGGGAGACGTTGCTCTTTTTTGAAGCGCAGACGCCAGGGTTTGAAAATGGCAACCAGTATCGCCGTGCCCAGCACGATACGCAGGGCCGTCACCCCGGGTGCCCCTACCAGTGGAAAGAGCGATTTTGCCAGCGAGGCACCGCTTTGAATGGACAACATGGCAATGAGTATGACTGCTACCGGCAACCAGACCGACGACGTGCGGGATAACCCAGGCATCCTTTCTCCTGTCAGCTTCTGTCAAATGAAGTAAAGGTTGCAGTGTAAAGGAAATATACAGCGACGGTTGAGACTCTGTTGAAAAAAAAGCCCCATCAAATCCGTAAAATGGTTAACTACTGCTGGATTAATCGCCTTAAAGATTAGGAATAATCTGGATGAATGTAACAGCACAGACGCGCAATATGGGCGTTTTGTAGGAAAAATCGCATGTGATTTGAAAGAGTTAGCTGAGGTTGGAAACGTTCTGTTACAGGAAAGACCTCGTTAGACATCACGAATCACAAAGAGTTTCGCAAAATTTTTTGATATATTTAAAACTTACGGACTTACTTGAAGCACATTTGAGGTGGTTATGAAAAAAATTGCATGTCTTTCAGCACTGGCCGCTGTACTGGCTGTTTCCGCAGGTACCGCTGTAGCGGCTACTTCTACTGTAACCGGTGGTTACGCTCAGAGCGATATGCAGGGCGTAATGAACAAAACTAACGGTTTCAACCTGAAGTATCGTTACGAGCAGGATAACAACCCGCTGGGCGTGATCGGTTCTTTCACCTACACCGAGAAAGATCGTACTGAAAACGGCGCGTACAACAAAGGCCAGTACTACGGTATCACTGCTGGTCCAGCTTACCGTCTGAATGACTGGGCAAGCATCTACGGTGTTGTAGGTGTTGGCTACGGTAAATTCCAGCAGACCGAAAACCAGGGTCTGAACCGCACTGCAAGCACCAGCGACTACGGCTTCTCCTATGGCGCAGGCCTGCAGTTCAACCCAATCCAGGACGTTGCTCTGGACTTCTCCTATGAGCAGAGCCGTATCCGCAACGTTGACGTTGGCACCTGGATCGCGGGCGTAGGTTACCGCTTCTAATCACTCCGGTGATCGAATAAAAAATCCGCCCAATGTGGCGGATTTTTTTTGTTTGTTCCCTCTCCACGTGGGAGAGGGTCAGGGTGAGGGCATCAGTCTGACGGCAGAAATCACTTACTCTTAATATCAAAAATATCCGTACCCAGATGGTTATAGTCAACTTTCTGTAACTTGAAGTTGGTAACGTACACTGGGGGCGCTTTCTTGTTGGAGATAAACGGATACGCATTTTTTATCTCTTCGGCTTTAATCCCCGTCCACTGAGAGAAGAACTGCAGGAAATCATTCGCCGAACGGCGCGCTTTAATCACGCGATGCGTTTTATCATCACTTGACAGCACCATAAACGGGACCTGGAAGTTCTGCTGGAACTTGTCGTCATGGGCCAGGTATTGCACTTCTTTGCCACGCTCTTTAAACGCCAGCCCGTGATCCGAGAAATAGACCACAGAGAAACTGTCGCCCGTATTGCGCAGCTGATCGTACAGCTTGCTGAGCAGATCGTCGGTTTGCGTCATGGTATAGAGATAACAAGAGGTCTCTTTGGACTGCACGAAATCCGCGTATTTCCCGTCAGTGCGATCGCAGGCCTGCGGGTGTGAGCCCATCAGGTGAAGGACAATCAGCTGAGGCTGGGTGCGTGGGGTGGCAAACACCTGCGCCGTCATCTTCAGCAGCGCCTCGTCTTTCGTATTTTTGTCGGCCTCAAAGTCACCGCTCTTCAGGAACTGCACTTCGTCAGCACGCTTCGCAATACTGGCGATGGCCGTATCGTATTCGCCAATTTGCCCCTGATTAGAGAACCACCATGTCTGGAAACCTGCGCGGTTTGCCAGGGTAACAAAGTTATCCTGGTACTGGGGTTTGCCCTCTACCACACGGTTTAGCGTCAGACCCAGCGATTTCTGCGTCGAGCCACTGGCCGCGACATAATCAGTAAACAGGGTGCCATTGACCGAGCTGGCAAACGGCGTGTTATTCCAGTGTCCGCCGAATGCGCCCATTGCGTCGCGACGGGCACTCTCGCCGATCACTACCACGTAGGTATGGTATTTCGGCTTCACCGCCAGCACGTTCCAGGCGTCTTTCTTATTGGAAAGTTCAGCCATGCGGGCCTGCTCGTCGAGCACTTCTCTGTTATTCACGACAACGTCTTTCACGAAGCGGAAAACCGGATAACCAACGTTAATGAGCCTTAACTTACCGTCCCAGGGAATATTCTGGATGGGGGCGACGAACGCCACGGCAATACTGAATACCAGACAAAGAATTTCGATCTTGCCCCAGGACTTTTTCTCAACTGACTGACGGCGGAGGGCAATAACCCCCAGTGCGAAGATAAAGAGCCCTACCACGTAGCTGTACCACGGGAAGATGGTCAGGATCTCCGTCGACTCTTCCATATTGGTCGAGTGCAGCGCGAGCAGGGTATTAAAGTTTGGCGAGCCATAAGCCTGGCCAAACGGGAAATAGAGGGCAGCGACCAGCGAACAGATTCCAATCAGCGTTTTTTGCACGCGCGGAGCGGCCCGCCACAGCACATGCAGAATGCAGGTGAACGCCACCGCATACAGCAGACTGAAGGGATAGCCTAGTGCAAAGTTAATCAGCAATGACTGCAAAAAGTAAAACGCCGTCCACGGGCTTAAGGCCCGGCTACGGGTAACGACAGAATCTATCAGGGTTAAATTCATAGGTCACTATCATGGATAAAAACGCCATGTGCTCACCCTGGCGTCAAGGGTCATAACCTGCCTGACAGTGCGTAGAAAGGGAATGAGGGTCCGCTTCAGCGAGCCGCAAATAGTGCAGGGCTGCAAGAAGATAGTGCGAGCGCAAAATAATAGCAACAGTTGCTCAACAGATGTTTTGCGAAGAGGATTGCAAATCCGTAAAAAAGATCGGGAATAGGGCGGCCGGGAGCCAGTTTACAGCGGGAATGTGACGCAGAGATGAAGCGGCGTACCGCAACGCCGCTTAGTGGGAAGGTTTGTCGTCCTGATGCGGTTTGTTGTTAAACATATCGCACAGCATGTTCAACAGCATCAAGCGCACTTTAAAGGGAGAGTGGGTAAACACGGTCATACACCTCTTGAATTCGTTCATAAGACCTCCTGATTTTTGATCCCTTCGATCCGTGAAGGGTGACTGCATTACATACAGATATAGCACAGGCTATATTGTATAGCTATGGCTATTTCGTTAATTTTTTGTGCTTGCAGAGGGATGGTTTACAATGTGCGCTCTCGATACCGGGCGCTGGAAGCGTCACCCCACTGAGGAAGTACAATGAACCGTCGTGCAGGTAAGCCAACAATCAGAAAAACGACGCAGCTGGTGAATGTTGAAGAACATGTCGAAGGGTTTCGCCAGGTCCGTGAAGCGCACCGTCGTGAACTGATTGATGACTATGTTGAGCTGATTTCCGATCTGATCCGTGAAGTCGGGGAAGCGCGGCAGGTCGATATGGCCGCCAGACTGGGGGTATCACAGCCGACAGTGGCTAAAATGTTAAAACGTCTGGCTTCGGTGGGCTTAATTGAAATGATCCCCTGGCGCGGTGTATTTCTGACGCCGGAAGGGGAGAAGCTTGCGCAGGAGAGCCGCGAGCGTCACCAGTTGGTCGAGAACTTTTTACTGGTACTGGGCGTTAGCCCGGAGATTGCCCGCCGGGATGCGGAAGGAATGGAGCACCACGTAAGTGAAGAGACGCTGGTGAAGTTTCGTGAATTTACCCTTAAATACGGTCCCTCCGCTGAATGAAAATCCCCGGACTGCATGCCCTGGCACGCGATCGTTTCTTCCATCTCTTATTAATCATTGGCGCAGGGTTAAGCCTCTTTGTGCCGTTTGCGCCCCGCGCCTGGGTTGCCGCCATTGACTGGCGCACCATCATTACCCTGAGTGGGTTAATGATGCTGACCAAAGGGGTTGAGCTGAGCGGCTATTTTGACGTGCTGGGCCGTAAAATGGTGCGCCGTTTTGCCACCGAGCGCAGGCTGGCGCTGTTTATGGTCTTCTCCGCTGCGGTGCTGTCGACGTTTCTGACCAACGATGTGGCACTGTTTATCATCGTGCCCCTCACGCTGACGCTACGCAGGCTTTGCGAGATCCCGGTCAGCCGGCTGATCATCTTTGAAGCGCTGGCCGTGAACGCCGGTTCTCTGTTGACCCCTATCGGCAACCCGCAAAATATCCTGCTCTGGGGGCGGTCCGGCCTGTCGTTTGCCGCCTTTACCTGGCAAATGGCCCCGCTGGCACTGGTGATGATGCTGTCGCTACTGGCGGTATGCTGGTTTGCTTTTCCGGATAAAAAACTGCAGTACCATAGCGGAACCGCGGGCCCGCAGTGGCAGCCGCGTCTGGTCTGGAGCTGCCTCGGGTTGTACATCGTCTTTCTCATCGCGCTGGAACTGAAGGTTGAGCTGGCGGGTGTGCTACTGGTCGCCGCAGGCTTTGTCGTGCTGGCACGCCGGGTGCTGGTGAGCGTGGACTGGACGCTGCTGCTGGTCTTTATGGCGATGTTTATTGATGTGCATCTTCTTATCCAGCTTCCGGTGCTGCAAAACGTGTTGCACAGCGTCAGCACGCTGTCTCAGCCGGGTCTGTGGCTGACGGCCATTGGCCTGTCGCAGTTTATCAGCAACGTGCCTTCCACCATTCTGCTGCTCAACTATGTTCCGCCTGACACCCTTCTGGCCTGGGCGGTGAACATTGGCGGGTTTGGGCTGCTGCCCGGCTCGCTGGCAAACCTCATCGCCCTGCGTATGGCCAGCGATCGTCGTATCTGGTGGCGCTTCCATCTCTGGTCCCTCCCCATGCTGGTGTGGGCTGCGGCGATCGGTTTCGGATTATTCCTTCTCATATAGTGCGCAATTTGTCAGTTTTTCCTGGCAAACGTATAGCAACGTCCTAGCTTTAGTGAACGGCATAGTGTGATGCCGCTCACTGACAGGACCGTTGCTGAACTATGGCTGAAGATCAAAAAACGCCTGCTGACGAGCAGGAAAACAACAATAATGAACGTAAGCGACCGGGCAAAAAACCGTTAATTATCCTCGGCATTGTCGTGGTAGTGATGGTTGTCGTGGCGCTGGTCTGGTGGTTTTTAACCCGTAACGAAGAGACAACTGACGACGCCTTTACCGATGGCGATGTGGTGACGATTGCCCCCAAAACTGCGGGCTATGTCACCGGGCTGCACGTGCGCGATAACCAGCGCGTGAAAAAAGGCGATCTGCTGGTGGTTATCGATCCACGCGATACCACCGCCCAGCGCGATCAGGCTCAGGCTCAGCTTGGACTGGCTATCGCGCAGCTCCATCAGGCCCAGGCGCAGCTGGCGCTCTCAAAAGTGCAGTATCCTGCCCAGCGCGACGAAGCGAAAGCGCAGGTACTGAAAGCGCAGGCCGATCTGGCGAACGCGCAGGCGGAGTACCGTCGTCAACGCGGCGTCGACCCGCGGGCGACCACGCAACAAAGTATTGATTCTGCGAACGCACAGCTGCGCAGCGCGCAGGCTGCACTGGCCAGCGCCCAGGCGCAGCTGGAAGTGGCGGAGCAGGTTCAACTGCAAATTCGCCAGCAGGAAACCAACGTTGAAGCACGTGAGCGTCAGGTCGAGCAGGCGAAAGCGCAGCTCGAAACGGCCAATCTGAATCTCTCCTACACCGAAGTCCGCGCCCCGTTCGACGGTTTTGTCACCAAACGCAACGTGCAGCCCGGGACGCTGGTGCAGGCGGGCACCGCGCTGTTCTCACTGGTTTCCCCTAACGTATGGGTGGTGGCGAACTTTAAAGAGTCCCAGCTTGAACGCATGAAGCCCGGCGATAAGGTCACCGTCTCCGTGGATGCGTGGCCGGATATGGAACTTGAGGGCCACGTCGACAGTATTCAGCAGGGCAGTGGCTCACGCTTCTCCGCTTTCCCGGCAGAAAATGCCACCGGCAACTTCGTCAAAATTGTGCAGCGCGTGCCGGTGAAAATCGTGATTGATAAGGGACTCGACCCGAATAAACCGCTGCCGCTGGGGCTGTCGGTGGCGCCGAAGGTGACAGTGGAATGACGGATCATAGCCACGACAGCTGGAAACCCGCCAGTAACCCGTGGGCGGTGGCGATTGTTGTCACCCTGGCGGTGTTTATGGAAATTCTGGACACCACCATCGTTAACGTGGCGCTGCCGCACGTCGCGGGTTCGCTCTCCTCCAGCTATGACGAATCGACCTGGGTTTTAACCAGCTATCTGGTGGCGAACGGCATCGTGCTGCCCATCTCGGCGTTTCTGAGCCGGGTATTTGGCCGCAAGCAGTTCTTCTTAATCTGCATTGTGATGTTCACCGTCTGCTCGTTCCTGTGCGGGATCGCCACCGAGCTGTGGCAGATCATCCTGTTCCGCGTGATGCAGGGCTTCTTTGGCGGTGGGTTGCAGCCTACCCAGCAGTCGGTGCTGCTCGACTACTTCAAGCCGGAGGACCGGGGCAAAGCGTTTGGTCTCTCCTCTATTGCGATTATCGTTGCGCCGGTGCTCGGCCCCACGCTCGGCGGCTGGATCACCGACAACTACTCCTGGCGCTGGGTGTTCTTTATCAACATCCCGGTGGGGATCGTCACGGTACTGGCGATCTATCAGCTGCTGGAAGATCCGCCGTGGGAGAGTAAATCGAAAGAGAAGCTAACCATCGACTGGACGGGGATCGGGCTGATCGCCTTAGGGCTCGGTTGTTTGCAGGTGATGCTGGACCGGGGAGAGGATGAAGACTGGTTCTACTCAAACTTTATCCGCACTTTCGCCGTGCTGACGCTGATCGGCATCATCGGCGCGATCTACTGGCTGGTGTATGCCAGAAAGCCGGTGGTGGATCTCTACTGCCTGAAAGACCGCAACTTCGCGATCTCCAGCCTGTTAATGGCTGGGATGGCGATGATTTTATACGGCAGCTCGGTGGTGATCCCGCAGCTGGCGCAGCAGGATCTGGGCTATACCGCCACCTGGTCCGGGCTGGTGCTGTCGCCCGGCGCGGTGCTGATTGTACTCACCATCCCGCTGGTGCTGAAGCTCATGCCGGTGGTGCAGACGCGCTGGATTATCGCCTTTGGCTTTACCTGCCTGGCGGCATCGTTCTTCTGGTCACGTACGCTGACGCCGGATATCGACTTCGAAACTCTGGTGCTGTTCCGCAGCGCTCAGTCGATTGGGCTGGGGTTCCTGTTTGTGCCGCTCACCACGATTGCCTTCATCTCGATACCGAGACGGCTCAACGCCGACGCGGCGGCGCTGTTTACCATGTTCCGCAACGTGGCGGGCTCGATTGGGATTTCGCTCTCGACGGCGGCCATTACCGAGCGCTCGCAGGCCCATAGCGCGCATCTGGCGTATCACGCTTCACCGTTTAACGAGCAGTTTCAGCAGGCGATACGCGAAAGCGCCCAGGCGATCCAGAACTTCACGACTCAGGTGGGTGACCCAACCGGCATTGCCACCGGGCGGATGTACCAGACCATGATCGAGCAGTCGCGCTTCCTGGCCTACATCGACGTCTTCACCCTGCTGAGCGTGGTGGCCTTGTTACTGATTCCGTTTTGTTTGTTGCTCTCGCCGGTTAAGAGCGAGGGGAGTGCAGGAGCACATTGATGATACACAGACGTTTACACCCCCTGATGATAATGCTGCTGCTGGCTGGCTGTGCCGTGGGACCGGATTACCAGCCACCCGCGCCGCCGGCCGTCACGCACTGGAACGATAAGGGCGACAGCGGCGTGAAATCGCAAACCATCTCCGCTGCGACCAACCCGCGCTGGTGGAAAACCTTCGGCTCGCCGCAGCTCGATAGCCTCGTTGAACGGGCTATTGCCGGAAACCTGACCCTGCAGCAAACGGTGCTACGCATTGCCGGGGCACGTGAACAGATTAATCAGGCAGGCGGAGCATTTTTCCCGTCGGTTAATGGCAATCTACAGGCGACGCGCCAACAGCTCGGGCTGGAAGGCGAGCTGAAATCCCACGGCGTGTATGACCAACTGGATAATGTCGATCCAGCCCTGCGGGGCGCGTTAGGCCCGCTGACGCAGCCGATCAACCTCTACCAGGGCAGTTTCGACGCCCAGTGGGAAATTGACCTGTGGGGCAAGGTGCGCCGTCAGGTGGAAGCCGCGGAAGCCCAGCAGAAGGCGGCTATCGAGCAGCGTAACGACGCGCTGGTGTCGCTGGAAGCGGAAGTGGCGCGGGCGTGGCTACAGCTGCGCGGCGCGCAGAGCATTATCGCCACCCTGAACACCCAGATTGAGAGCGCACAGCAGACGCTGGATCTCACCGAAAGCCGTCAGCGCGGCGGGCTCTCGCCACAGATGGACGTAGAAAATGCCCGGGCGCAGCTGGGAAATCTGGAAGCGCAACTGCCGCAATATCAGGCGCAGGCGCGGCAGGCGATGAACGGCCTGGCAATCCTCCTCGGCAAGCCGCCGGGCGCACTGGATGCCGAACTCCAGTCAGCGCAGCCAATGCCTGCGCTACCGGATATCGTGCAAACGGGCATTCCGTCCACGCTGGCGCGCCGTCGTCCGGACGTGCGTGAGGCGGAGGCGAATCTTCATGCCGCCACTGCGCAAATCGGCGTCTCGGTGGCCGAGCTGTTCCCGAGCTTTACCCTCTCCGGGCAGTTTGGCCTGCGTAACAGCGAAACCAACTGGCTGACCGACTGGAGCAGCCATTTCTACAGCTTCGGTCCGCAGGTTTCTATTCCGATCTTCCAGGGCGGACGACTGGTCTCCAGCGTGAAGGTGGCGCGCGCGCAGCAGGGGGCAGCGGTGCTGGACTATCGGCAGACGGTGCTCACCGCGCTCGGCGATGTTGAAAACGCGCTGGTCAGCTACCGCACCGACCAGCAGCGTGAAGCGGGCCTCGCAAAAACGATCGACGCCCTGCAAAACGCCTTTGACTTAGCCAGCGACAGCTACCGACAGGGCATCGCCAGCTTTATCGACGTACTGGATGCCCAGCGTCAGCTCGCCCAGGCTCAGCAGCAGCGCGCTCAGGCGCAGGTGCAAAGCGCGCTCGATCTGGTGGCGCTCTACAAGGCGCTTGGCGGCGGCTGGGAGCCGTATCAGCAGGTGCAGCTCCCGGATTACAGCGTCTTTGGCGACGCCCCGCGCGGATAAATTCAGAGGATTGGGCAAGAAACGGACAGGAACGCCACATTCGCGATGACAGAGGGGCGGGTATAACTAACTGGCACCCATTCGACATGTGAGGAATGACTTATGCGTTATCAAAAACTGGGCAACACCGGTCTGTTTGTTTCTGAACTCTGCCTCGGGACCATGACCTTCGGCGGAGAAGGCGGCATGTGGGGCAAGATTGGCCAGCTGCAGCAGAGCGAAGCCGAACAGCTGGTGGGCCGCGCGCTGGATGCCGGGATCAACTTTATCGACACCGCCGACGTTTACTCGGAAGGGCGCTCGGAGGAGATCACCGGCCAGGCGCTGAAGAACCTGAAAGTTCCGCGGGAGAACGTGGTGGTCGCGACCAAAGTGTTCGGTGAAACCGGCACCGCGGGCGTGAACTCGCGCGGCAGCTCGCGGTATCACATCATCGGCAGCGTGAAGGAGAGTCTGCGCCGCCTGCAGCTGGATCATATCGATCTCTACCAGCTGCACGGCTTTGACCCTGCCACCCCCATTGAAGAGACGCTCCGTGCGCTGGATACCCTGGTACAGCACGGCCACGTGCGCTATATCGGCGTCTCGAACTGGGCAGCGTGGCAGATTGCCAAAGCGCTTGGCATCTCCGAGCGTCTGGGGTTGGCACGCTTCGCGTCTTTGCAGGCGTATTACACCATCGCCGGGCGCGATCTTGAGCGCGAGCTGGTGCCGATGATGCAGAGCGAAGGCGTCGGGCTGATGGTCTGGAGCCCGCTGGCGGGCGGTCTGCTGAGCGGGAAATACGATCGCAACGGGCAGAGCGAATCGGGCGGGCGCCGTCTGGAGTTTGACTTCCCGCCGGTCAATAAAGATCGTGCCTTCGACTGCGTGGATGTAATGCGCACGATTGCCGAAAGCAAAGGCGTCTCCGTCGCGCAGATCGCGCTGGCGTGGCTGCTTCATCAGAAAGCGGTAACTAGCGTGATCGTGGGCGCGAAACGCGTCGATCAGTTGAATGACAATATCGCCGCAACCGGGATCCGCTTAAGCGAAGACGAGCTTAAAAAGCTTGATGCCGTCAGCGCGTTGCCGGGGGAATACCCGGGCTGGATGCTTGAGCGCCAGGGGGAATATCGTCGTAACCAGCTTGCACAGCAATAACCGTCCTCTCCCCGGTGGCGCTTCGCTTACCGGGGCTACTTTCCGTAGGCATTATTTCAATCCATCTCACAAAAAACGATCCTCCCCTTTGATCACCTTTTCATCTTCGCCTATATGACTAGTCATGAAATTTAAAATGACTAGTCATATAGGGAGAGAGCATGAATACATCGCTGCCAGCCAATTTTTTATGGGGTAACTCGGTCTCCAGCATGCAGACGGAAGGGGCATGGAACGAGGGCGGAAAGGGCATGTCGGTCTACGACATTCGTGAAGCCGGGGAAAATATCTCCGACTGGAAAGTGGCGACCGACTCCTACCACCGCTACAGGGAAGATTTCGACCTGATGCAGGATCTGGGCATGAACTGCTACCGCTTTCAGATCTCATGGAGCCGTGTCTGCCCGCAGGGCGATGGCGCGTTCAACGACGAGGGGATCGCGTTTTACGACCGCTTTATTGACGATCTTATCGCGCGCGGCATCGAGCCGATGATCTGCCTCTATCACTTCGATATGCCGTTGGCGCTGGCGCAGGAGTACAACGGGTTTAACGATCGCCGCGTGATGGAGGCCTTTATCCGCTACGGCAAGAAGATGATCGACTGCTTTGGCGACCGGGTGAAGTACTGGCTGACCTTCAACGAGCAGAACATTTTCCATATGCCGGAAGCCTTCCGCATTTCCGGTTACCTGAAAGGGGAGCAAACCCTTCGCGAGCTCTATGAGTTACAGCACCATGCGATGGTGGCGCATATGTCGCTGACCGAGTATCTGCACCAGACCAAACCGGGCCAGCTGATGGGCGGCATGCTGGCGCACCAGCTGATTTACCCGGCCACCTGCAAACCGCGCGATATCTTCTGCGCCCAGCAGTACGATGAATTCCTCAACCAGAACCTGCTGCGCGTTTTTGCGGGTCAGGGTTACAGCCCGGCGGTGATGGCGGTGGTGGAGCAGGAAGGCTTTGGCGATATCTACCGCGACGAAGATTTAGCGCTGCTGGCGCGCACCAAAAACGACTTTATGGCCTTCAGCTATTACGCCAGCAAAACGCTGGACAGCGATGCCATCCCGGAAGGCACGCCGGTCAACTATTACCTGCTACACGGTGAGAAAAATAACCCGTACCTGAAAGCCACCGAGTGGAACTGGCAGATCGACCCTATGGGCTTTCGCACCATCATCACCCGCTACGCCAACGACTGGCGGATGCCGGTCTTCCCGATTGAAAACGGTATTGGCGTGATTGAGTCCTGGGACGGCGTCAACCCGATTGAGGACACCTACCGCATCGACTACCACCGGGCGCATATCGACGCAATGAAAGCGGCGATGTTCGAAGATGGCGCAGAGGTCATCGGCTACCTCGGCTGGGGGTTAATCGACATTCTCAGCTCCCAGGGCGACATGCGTAAGCGCTACGGCGTGGTCTACGTCAACCGAGAAAACCACGACCTGAAAGACCTGAAGCGCGTGCCGAAGAAAAGCTACGCCTGGCTGAAACAGGTCATTCATACCAACGGACGCGAGATGTAAGCCGTACGCTGCCGGGCCGTTTTTGTGACTGATTGATGGGAACTATCCGCTATGTCTGAAACAAAAATCACACCGCATATGCAGTCCTTTGTCGATAAATTTGTTGAGTTCTCGGCGCGCCTGGCAAACCAGGTGCACCTGCGCTCCCTGCGCGATGCCTTCGCCACGGTGATGCCGATTTTCATCCTCGCCGGTCTGGCGGTGCTGGTGAACAACGTGGTGTTCCCGTGGATTTTTGACGGCGACACGCTCACGCAGTTTAAGGTCTGGGGGGAGGCGATAATCAACGGCACGCTGAATATCGCCGCGCTGCTGCTGGCCCCGATGATTGCCTGGTCGCTGGCGCGCAATAAAGATTTCGACAATCCGGTCTCGGCAGTGGTTATCGCCGTCAGCAGTTTTATCATCATGATGCCGATGCGCCTGCAGTTGACGCCCGTCGGCAGCGAGACCACGGTGAACGTCACTCAGGTACTGACGTTCGCCAATATCGGCTCTACCGGGATTTTTGCCGGAGTGCTGATCGGGCTACTCTCAACGGAGCTGTTTATTGCCATTTCGCGGCTCAAGGCGCTGCACATTTCGCTGGGGGAAAATGTGCCTCCGGCGGTGAGTAAATCCTTTACCGCGCTGATCCCAACCATTCTGACATTGTCAGTATTTGCCGTGCTGGCAGCACTGCTGGCAAATGTGCTGCACACGGACCTGATCCATCTCATCACGACCTTTATCCAGCAGCCGCTGCGGCTGATCAACACCAGCCTGCCGGGAACGATTTTTATCTACAGCTTCGGTAACTTCCTGTTCACGCTCGGGATTCATCAGTCGGTGGTCAACAGCGTGGTACTGGAACCGTTCCTGCTGATCAACACCAACGAGAACATGCTGGCCTTTGCCAATGGCCAGCCCATCCCGCATATCATCAACAACATCTTCGTGCCGACGTTTGGCATGGTGGGCGGGACGGGCAGCACCATTTCGCTGCTGATCGCCATCTTTATCTTCTCCCGGCAGAAGTCGGCGAAGCAGGTGGCGCGCCTGTCGCTGGCGCCCGGTTTATTCAACATCAACGAGCCGGTGATTTTTGGCCTGCCGATTGTCTTTAACCTGCCGCTGATGATCCCGTTTGTGCTGTTGCCCGCGATTGGCATTTACGTTGCCTGGCTCTGCACTACGCTGGGGTTAATGTCGCGCTGCGTGGTGATGATCCCGTGGACCACGCCGCCGATTCTGAGCGCCTGGCTGGCCACGGCAGGGGACTGGCGGGCGGTGGTGGTGCAGTTGGCAATCATTGTTTTTGGTGTATTCTTCTACCTGCCTTTCCTCAAGATTGCCGAGCGAGTGGCGTTGAAAAACAGCGGGATAGAAAACTAACTGAAAGGAAGGACGATGGCGGCGAAGTACATCACCATAGCGCGGGAAATTAAAAAACGCATTATCAGCCAGCAGTACGCCGCCAACGAACCCCTGCCGGACCAGTTTGCGCTGGCGGCGGAGTTCAGCACCAGCCGGATGACCATCCAGCAGGCGATGCGCCAGCTGATTGTCGAAGGTCTGGTTTATACCCGTCAGGGGCAGGGCACCTTTATCCGCAAAAACTTCCTTCAGCTTTCCCAGTGGGATCTCTCCGGCAGCGACTATTTTGGTGCCACCAAAACCTGGGAACATCTGGGTACGGTCACGAGCCAGGTGGTGCATTTTGAACTGCGCTTCCCGAACGAGAAAGAGCAGGCGTCGCTGATGATTAATGCCGATGCGCCGGTCTATGACTTTATTCGCCTGCGTTTATTAAATGGTGAACCGATGTCGCTGGATTCAACGGTCATGCCGATGACCCTGGTGCCCGGCCTGACGAAAAGCCATCTTGACGGTTCGGTGTTTCAGTATGTTCAGGAGGCGCTGGGGCTGAAAATTATGGGGTCATACAGGGTGGTGCGGGCGCTAAAACCCAATGCGCTGGACAGGCAACATCTGGTCTGCGAGGAAACCGATCCGGTGCTGGAGGTGGAGCAGGTCATTTATCTGGAAGATGGCACGCCGCTGGAATATGCCCACTGCCACTATCGGTACGACCACGGCGGGATAGTTATCGTGAATAACGGGTAAAAAAAAGCGGGCATCGAAGCCCGCTTTTTTAATGCTCGTTATTAGTTCAAACGCACCGGCATACCGGAGCGGTTCTGCACGGCCTGGTCAACGATGGTCGTTTCCACGTCAGGCTGAGAGGTCACCGCCTGCACCGCGCTGTTCAGCGTCACAGGGACGACTTCGTTGTTGTTGATCTGGTCTTCGCTGGTAGACAGCGGGTTGTGCACTTCAATGTAACGGCTACCGTCTGGCTCAGTGGTCGCTTTTACCGGTTCGTTAATGAACTGCACGCGCGTACCGACCGGCACGTTTTCGAACAGGAACTTGATGTCGTCGTTACGCAGACGCACGCAGCCGTGGCTTACGCGCAGGCCGATACCGAAGTTGGCGTTGGTGCCATGAATGGCGTACAGACGGCCAATGTACAGCGCGTACAGACCCATCGGGTTATCCGGGCCGGCTGGCACAACGGCTGGCAGCGGTTCGCCGGCAGCGATGTATTCTGCGTGCATTTTGGCGGTAGGGGTCCAGGTTGGGCCCGCTTTCTTACGCTCAACTTTGGTGGTCCAGTTCATTGGGGTGTCTTTACCCAGCTGGCCGATGCCGATTGGCAGCACGATAACGGTGTTGGTGCCTTTCGGGTAGTAATACAGACGCATTTCGGCGCTGTTAATGACGATACCTTCATGAACGGTATCCGGCAGGATCAGCTGCTGAGGAATATTCAGTACGGTACCCGCTTTTGGCAGATACGGGTCAACGCCCGGGTTTGCTTCCAGCATGTTAGACAGGCCCAGCTGGTACTGTGCGGCGAAATACTCCAGCGGCTGAGAGTTACCTTCTGGTACCGTCACCACCTGGTTTTCGCCCACCAGACGGCTTCCGTCTGTCGGCAGGGGATACGTCACCGCAGACGCGGTCTTACAAAAACCTACTACGGCTAACGCCGCCGCAAAAAGCGTTGTTAATTTCATGTTCATGTTGTGCGAGGTATCTAAGCCATTCAGGCGATGAGTTGATAAGTCTGAATCTATGATGGGAGCGCATTATATGTGCATTCCCGCTCGCAGGGAATTCAGATGTGTACGAAATCACATTTTTTTCGATTTTGTTAAAGTTTAGTGGATTGCCGCAACACGGGATCTCAATTCGGAATTGTGGCATAATGCCGTGTTTATCACACTTTTCGCAGGAATCTCCCCGTGTTAGTTACCAGCAACGTCACTATGCAGTTTCATAGCGACAAAATCAAGACCATAAAAAGGGAGCTTTCGCTCCCTTTGATGTATCACAGTTTGCGTCTGTTCTGGTCTTGAACAATAGACGAAATTGTTTTTTGCTGTTTCTTCAATTGTTCAGCGAACCATTTCTGATCGGTAACGTTGCCATTGATATGAATACTAGCGTCAATTGTCTGTTGACCTCCCGTATCCTTGTTATTATCCAAGAAATCTTTTAGATCACCGTTGGTTCTCTGATCCACAACACGCTCACCACCATCAAGCAGCCATGTTCCTTCGCGAGGAACTTCACTCAGACCATCGTGAGCCATACCTGTTAATCCAACAGATTTCATCTGCATGACTTGTCCGATAACTTGAGCATAAGACGAAGCAGCCAGAGCGTAACCAAGAGGTCCTGGATACTTAGCCATTGCAGTAGTCGCAGACTCATAAGCGTTTAACATACCGGTTGCAATAGACGTTCCTTTAGCTACTGCGAATGCAGCTTGAGCAGCTTTACTATTTTCACCAGCGATGCCACTGATAACACCTGACATACCTTGTGCGAATCCATCATACATCTGCATTTTGGTTTGAATTTCTGCCAGAGCGATAGCTTTTGATTTAACTGAATAAGCCTTATCAAGAGTTTCTTTCTGTTTCAAAAATTCTTCATGACTGATTAATCCTGCATCGTACATCTGTTGGTTCTGTTCTTTGTAACGTGCAATCTGTTCTTCCAATTGCTGTTCTCTTAGAGCCATCATCTGTTCATCAGTCGCAAAACCTAAAGCGTCAAGATTCTTGGTATTAACTGAGTTTGCATCGATATCCTGAATTACAGACATTTTCGATTGATGATCCTGTTCAATCGCTTCTAACTGACTGTTATATTCTTGAGTGCTTACAAGACCCTGTTTCTGTTTTGCATAAAGCTGTTCTAACTGCATCTGATATGCTTGTTCAACGCCTTGCGCAATTTCACCGATGTCATCAGGATTCATAGTCAACTGGTCTTTAAATTCTTTAGAAGAATTCGCCATTAGTTGATTACGTCTTGCTGTAGCCTGTTCAAGAGAGATAATTCCCTTAGATTGAAGCTTATCGATGTTTGCAAGAGTCTGTTGCATCTGATTCATCTGGGAAGCAACACCACGAGCACCCTGTGAGATAATAGCAATATCAGTTTGTGTCATAGTCTGGAGATAACTAACACGCTCGGACATCATCTTATCGTATGCAGCCTTAGCTTTTGCTGCGGCTTGTTCTTGTTCTCTTGCAGCTTTATCGGCAGCTTTTTTAGCATCCTCAGCAGCTTTTTTATCTTGCTTTTCTTTTAAGTCTTTAAGATTTTTTGTCTGTTGTTCGGCATCATCAACAGCTTTCTTAATATCTTTGTTTAATCCGTCAGCTTGAGCTTTTAATTGTGCAAGTTGAGCTTTTGCGGAAGTTGAATATCGAGGATCATCTTGAGGAATTCCATCAACATAACGGTTAAATTTAGCAAGAGGAGTATCACCATCATACCAGAAATGTTTCAGAGCATCCCAAATATCAGCTTCGGTCCAATCTCTGTTTGCAATTTCCCAAAGTTCGTTAAGTTCACTAACAAGAGGTGTAACACCTTCAACAATTAAAGTATCAACATTGCTAGAAAGTGTTTTAACATTTCTATCGAATTCGGCATATTTCTCGGCCATTTCGGATGTGATACCAGCGCCTTGACTGTTAATAGCATTCAGAGCTTCTTGTGATGAACCGTATTGTTCTAATGTTGTGATAAGATGTGAAGCATCCGACGCCATAGTTTCCATAACGTTTGTTATTTCAGCTTTGGACTTTCCTGCTTGTTGCATCTTATAGTAAACATCGATAACAGCTTTAATACCGCCTTCAGCATCACTTGAATATTTTGCTAATGTTTCAAGACCGATTCCCCATTCTTTCAGATCATCAGCAACACCACCGCCTGCATTTCGAAGAGAATCGCCAATATGGTCAAGTGCATCTTTGTTAATATCTCCAAACTTCTCAACTTCCATTCCTGTTGCTTTAAATTCTTTTTGAAGTTTTTGAAGCATCTCAATAGAAACACCAGTGTTTGTGCTGATTTCATTAAGAGTGTTAACAGTTGATGAGGCTTTATTAATTGCAGCAAGACCAGCGCCAGCAGCAAGTCCGGCAAGTCCTAGTCCTCTCAGAGCAGGCGACATCGTGTTAATCGTGTTCAATCCGCCTCTGAGATTATTCAAGGGTCCTGTAAGATTACTGAACAGACCGTTTGCTACGGAATCCAGTTTGTTCAGTTCGTCCATTGATTTATTAACCGCTGTTGATAGACCCTTATTATCAGCGTTAATCGTTACGTCATATCTTGAATTAGCCATTTCGTTTTGTTCTCTTTTTCGCCTTCGCGATTAATTTCGGATCATACATCGATAATATTTTTTCTCGATTGGCTTCTTCGGCTTCTTTACGTTCTTGTTCGATTTCTTCGTTCGACTTGAAAACTTTTTCTTTAATCATATAGAAATCTTTCATGTTCAGTTTCTTTCTGCCGTCCGAAGTAAGATTCGGATTATTAGCAAAAATTGTGTGAGTCAGACGAGCTTGATAAAAATCATTCAGAATAGGACTCTGAGGCTCAATATACGTATCGAAAAACCAAAGTTCATAGAATTCTCGTAAAGACAAATCTTTAATTTCTTGAGGAGATAATCCCCTGCGAAGAATTGCTCTTAACTGAAATGTCTTATATGGATTCTGCCTTATTTCTTTTCTGTTTCTTCTGCGGTCAGTTGAGTAAAGCTAACCTTTGAAATCAGAGCGGTCAGAGCAAAACGAACGTTTGTATAAAGACTCTGAACTTGTTTGATATCTGTGAAAACTGGTTCACCTGATTCATTTTCAATGCAGCGTAGAATCATCTGATCATCTTTATCAGATTCTTTTTCATTTGATGCGAAATACATACCGTATTCGAGAACAGACATAGGACGAGCATAGAATTTAAAACCTTTCAGTTCTACGTGTTCACGCTTTGCAGTTAAAGCGCCAAGCATATTTTCAATATTCATTTGTATACCTTTAGAATTAGTGAGTGTTAACGTTATTTATAAACCAAAAAAGGACCCCTTGCGGAGTCCTTAGATGAATTGAAAAGCATAGCCTAACATACGATGTCCTTTGTGCATGAATTCGAAGTTCATGAAACATTGGGCTGTATCTTCTAAGAATGGTCCTTGAATGCTGACTTTCTGCTTTTCTTTGAAGTGATGAACTGGCTTAATTTTGCGAGTTGATAGAATGAAAACTTGATTTTCATTCAGAAGTTTCTTTTTAAAACGTTTCTCTTTGATATCTTCAACGTTGTACGGCACAGTCATAGATTCAGTGTGTTTTCCGTTGATAAAAATGCTCTTGAGTTCTTCAACGCTGTAATAATCGAATTCCATTGTTTTCTCCTTTTCTTATATTTAGCGTTTCAGTTTCGCAACACGTAGAACGTTTTTGTGAATATCATCAGAGATTTTTGTCCATGAACCGATAGTTTTCTTACGGGTTTGATGACGCTTAAAGATAGCGATAACACGTTTATTCTGTTGTTTAACATTCGTTTTGATAAGAATCGTTCTTGTTTTACCATCTTTGTTCTGTTTAACAGATTCGAGATTTCGACGAGTCTTTAATCCTGGAATGTTACCGAATTGGTTTTTCGAACCTCTAACACCAGTTGGAACATACTTATTGAATGCTTTGTTATCGTCGATAAGCTGACCTAGATATTCAGCTTGAGTATCTTTGATAAAGATTCTGTTTTCTGAGCCTGTTTTGGTGACTTTGAATTTAAATCCGACAGCGTTCTTGGTAAAGTTAACAGGACCTTCAACATCTCTATTAATCTTTCGCTGTAACTCAACCGAAGCGAGTTTTGACGCTTTAGTTACTCGTTTTGAGAACTGATCAGATTCTTTAATTTTCCATTTGTCGAGGTCTTTCTTAACTCCACCAAGTTTTGCCATTAGTTTGTTCCTATTAGTAATAATGAGCCTATTGTTCTGGCGTGTTCCTCTGTGATAAGCACCATTTTCGGAGCTTGAATATCAAAAGTCACGAGAATTGGAACCAGAACAGTGTTGTAAGTCAGAGTAAGAAGAAATAAAATTATCAAATACTCTTTTGGCTTATTAGCGAGCTTTTTCATTACCTGTAGAAACTTTTCGAATTTCGTCGGTTTCATAGGTCGCCTTTATATGTTTGTTATAGAGAATTTCGAGTTCTTTCTTTTGTTTCTTTTCTGTGTTGTAACCTCTCAGTGTTTGCTTCATCTCAGTAAGCGATTTTCTTTTGAATTGCTTCTTCAAATCTGTTATTAACTGTGGATGTGTAGGATTCATGCTGTAATCTTTTTCGAGATACAGAACAAGATTTTTCAAGAACGTAAGGTAATCAATTTTTCCATCAAGACCAGAGCGTTTAAATTGATGTTTGATTCGTCCTTCAAGAACGTTTGCTTGAGCGATTAATAAACCTCTGCAACGTCCTGCGTTAGGACCTTCAAGTATATGGTCGTGGTCAAGATGGGCTTTATTGACGTCCTCGATCTTTAATTGCGATAAAGGACAAACTCCTTTCTGCTTCTTGAAAAGTTCTTGTTTATATTTTGGTATATCTTTGCGTTTCACTTATCGATCCGCTTTCATCTCACGAATTTTATCTTCAAGCTTTCTCATTTCTGATTTACTCTCCTTCAAATCACTTTTCAAATCTTTGACGAAGCTATTAACAAAGTCGCGTTTAACTTCATTAATAGAAATGTCACGTTCAATTCTAGAAATTCGGTTCTCAAGTATGATGTTTTGTTGTGTCTTGGTCTGAAATTCCTTCCAGACCCATCCTACAAGAGCACCTACAGCGGTCAAAAGAGCGATAACGGTTGCAATATCAATAACCATTTTCAATCTCCTATTAAAGACCTCCTTGTCTTTATTTAGAAGTTACATCTGAATCAGGTTCGCACCTTTACGGAAGAAAGCTATGTATGATTTTTCACGAGCAGCGTTAGCAGCACCTGACGTTGAATAGTCGGGAACTTGTCTATCGTTAGTCAAAGGTGTTACGAACTGAGGAGCAACAATAAATTTTGATGCCGCGCGATTTGCATCAATTCGAACAACAATCTGATTTCGTTGTCCTTTACCAGCAGCTGGAATAGTTATTCCTCGAAGTCCATTTGTCCAGTTTCCACCGTTGTTTCCGGTATCTTTGAAGAAATACACAAGATCTGCTTTGCCAGGAGTTTTAACAACGAGACTAAATCTGTTTCGTTCCGCACACTGAATGAACAATGTTAAGTTCGTGTCCATAATTCTGTCGTAGTTTTCACCTGTGATCCAAAATACATGGTGATCCCCTGCGTCGGCTCTATTTCCTGAAACTGGTTGATAAACCATACTGAAAGTATCACCTTCGGCCATCATCACATCACCTTCGATATGTTCAGCGTAAACAGTTCCTCTGAAATAACCATCGTTAGCTTCGATACGACCTTTGAAATAACCTTCATTAGCTTCAACACGTCCTCGAACAGTTACGTTATTAAACGTTGCTTGTCCGTTTTTGTTAATCATCCAACCAGCAGTTGAACCATTCCATGTGTCGGAGTTAATCTGATTACCGATTTTCGCGTTATCGATAGAACCGTTAACAATCTTGGCTCCTGTGATACTTGCGTTTTGAATCTTCGCATCGTTAATACTTGCGTTTGCAATCTTCGCGTTGTTAATCGACGCATCAGCAATTTTCGCAGATCCGATAGAAGCATCACGAATCATTGCATCTTGCAGATAAACCTTGTTGTTATGCACCATGAAAGGAGGAACAGCATTAGGACGAGTGTTATTATTTGTAATAGCAATCTTATCAGCGTTAAAGATAATGCTTGAGGACTTAGTACCGTTTGGGTCGTTAGTCGCCAACATGCTAATACCTGCAACAACACCATCAGCGTTAGTCTGAACAGCCCATTTACTGTTAATCGTTCCAGTAACACGGTCGATTTCAGCTTTTGATTGTTGACTTACAGTTGCAACTTTCGAATCAGTTTCAGCGCGAACTTGTTTGATAGATTCGGCAGTAGCTTGACGATCATTAGCCTGAGTTTTTTCAACTTCGGTTATTTTCGCGTTTGTCTTTGTGAACTTATCGTTATAATCCGCTTGAACACTTTTAATAGCCTGACTAATAGCACCATCACGTTCGTTTGTTACGGTGGTATGCAGAGTTTCAATTTTTGAATTCATGTTTTTGTCAGCTTGCGCTAACGTGTCTTTTTGAGATTGAACAACTGTTTTATCAGTATATTCTTTCGCAAGTGCGTATGAATCATCAATTGATTCTTGCAGTTTCTTGTCAAGATTCAGCAAGTCTTCCAACTGAGCAATATCTTGGTCATTCCAATCAACTTGCCATTTCATATCAACAAAAATAGGCTGTGACCAGATTGCATCTTCTGTTCCGAAAACGTCATACCATGCGGCACGCGCATAATAAGTACCGTCTTTCAGATTGAAGTTATCCAAGAACTGACTTGAACTCTGAAAACTTTCAACGATATCAGTGAAGTTCTGATCGTTTGCAACTTGAACAGCAGTTCCAGCGTAGTCTGGAATATTGTTTTCTAATGGGTCTTCCCATGAACACATCAGTAATCCAGGACCAGACAAAGCTTGGAAGCCTTTAATCGCTGGAGCTTGATTGTTTCGAACTTTCAACTGAACAGCAGGAGATTTCATTCCACCATGACCTACAGCGGTGATTTTGAAAGTAATCTCACGACTCAGACCATTTGCTTGGTTCATTCTGAAATCATAGATGAAACTCAGGTCTTTAGTTCTGTACGAAACAGTTTTCTTACCAGTGATTTCAATCAGATAATATTGAAATACTTCGCTGAAAGTCTGCTGTGTATTGTTAACAGTGAATTTCCGAGCGCTCTGGTCGTCCCAGGCGAATTCAAACTGATTAGCAGTAGTGGTCGTTGCATTTTCAACAGCGTTCACTAGGCGCAATCCTGTTACGCTTGGTAAGTCATAACCGATTTCAGGATTAGTATCACGCAGATAAACCCAATCAGACGTATAGAACACACCAGCCGAACAAACTCTGATATCGTATTTCTGAGTGATGTCCATGTTCATAATCATGAACCAGAAACTTGACGTGAAGCCCGCTTGATACCACTGATCAGTTCCAGAAACTGCATATTGAACGTAGAAACCTGAACGGTTATAATCCTCATCACAATTCCACTCAACTTTGAAAGTTCTTCCGATAGCAGTTTCAGCCACGCTTGATACTTTCAGATCACGAGGTGGAATCAGATATCCTTCGTTTGGAATATTCGAGCCGTTGTTGTTAGGGTCTTTCGCGTAGTCAAGATTTGTATAGACTTCTTCGATATACTCAGTTGCTGTAATCGTGATTTGACCAGACGAACCTTTTTCCATTGAACGCGAGATATTCTGAACACGCCATAACGTATCGGTCAGATTCAGTTCTTTCATGTTAACCCTGATAACGTCCCAGATCTGAACGGTATAAGCGTCTGACGTTGAGAAACTGATTGTTTGTTTCAACAGTGATTTGTTACGTTCGATTGAACCAAGAATATCAAGTTGCTCTTTCGATTTCACAAAGTTGTATTTCACGTCTTTCGCGATAATACGTTTATCTTTAGCAATCGTTGCATCATTCACAGTATCAGAAGGATATCTAAGAACAGTCGGAGAATAATCAGCTTCTGGATTCAGATAAGTTAAGTTCAGAGTATTGTAATAATTTTCAGAACCACCAGATGATAACGAAACAGTTCCAGCAGTGATTGTGTTTTCATCAAAGTCATAAGCAACAATATCAGGTCCGTCAATCTTACAAGTCATTTTGCCAAACGATGGAAATACCAATGCGTTGAACGACTGAGCCATCTGGAGAATATTCTCTTTGAACGAAGCGTTCGGATCAGGAGCACCATCAGAGAACATGTTATTAGCCAGAGCATAATCAGCGGCGTATTTGAAAGAATCAAGATTCACTAAGTCAAGAGGAATTCCCAGACCGTAACGTTCATTAGTAATATAATCCAGTAACTGACTTGGACCATTTCTTGAAGCTGTTCTTCGTCCTGTAGGCAGATCGTTAACTAATAGACCATTAACATCAACTGCTACTTGACTGTTAGGCTGAAGGATATCAGCTTGGTTTTGCAGATCTTTGTTACGTTTGCGCATAACAACACAGACAGCAGAAACGTTATTACCAGTTGCAGTATCAGGCCAGCCAAGATCTGGATCTTTACCGATGTATTTTTGAGCAAGACTGAAAACGTGACCATTTGGAGAACCAACTGAGAATTCAACTTCAACAAAGTTTCTGTATTCTTCGCGAATATTTCCTCTGCTTACGATCCCATCTCTGTATTCTGAATCGGTCAGAATCTTTTTATTATCCATATACAGGTTTCTGAAACAGTCGATTTGTCCTTCACTGACTGCAAAAATCTGAACAAGATAAGTTGTGTCTTTACCAACAGATTTCCAAACGTTGATTGTTCCTGAACGAGTTGAACCATACAAAGCAGGAATAACAGTTGTCGGATCAGATGTCGTTCCTAATGTCGTTGCGGTGTCTGTGCTATCTATTCGAGGAACGTTCTGTTGAGTCGCCATATAACTTGTTAAGCCTGACAGAGCAGCAACAGCAATACCAATACCGATGGAAATAGCGAGAGAAGCACCCGCGACGTATGCAGCAGCAGCAGCAGAAGCACCCGCGATAATTGCACCAATAGCAATAACAGCCATTATTTTCTCCTATTAAAAATTAATTCATAATCGACGTCTTTTATATTCATTACTTGATAGACATCATCATGAACCGTGATTACTTTTTCGTTAAAAACAATACTTGCTGAATAATAGATACGTCTGCCGTGTTTCTGTTTGATAAGAATAACTGAGCCTGTTTCAATCGTTTCTGATTGCTCAAGATGTTTTTCACACGCTTCGAGAACGTTATTAAATCCTACAAGTTTTTTACAAAGTTTTAGACCTTCAACGATATCGCTGTACTGGTCTTTAATTTTCGAAACATAGTCTGTTCCGCAAAGCATATCGATATAATCAGCGACAAGAATGTTACAGTCATTTTGTCCGAACTGGTGTTTCTTGTTGATATATCGATTTAATAATTTTGATAAGTCAGATTGGAATTTGAACATATTTCACCTCTGACTTTATTTAGAACCAAAAAAAGGACTCACGAGGAGTCCTTTTTAACCAATATATTGATTATTCTTCTGAACCAGTTGAAGTCTTATCGACAATACCAGAAGCAACTGGACCACCATCAACACTCAGAGTCATTTGCTGTGCAGTAACTTCGGTCTCACCACCTGAACGAGTTGCAGAAGCCAAGAATCCGTTGTAAACAGTCGCAACACCAACTTCACGACCAGCATCCATCCAATAGACAATCTTGAACTGACCACGTTTGCCATCTTCTGCAAGCTGGAAAAGCTGATCATGAATAGAGCCTGGAATATAGTTAACGGTTAAGTCGATATCAGGAACAGAGCCACGACCTAGCAGTTTACGACTATATTTGTGAGTATAGTTAGGAGCAGTAATTACTTCACGCTCGATACCAGTCTGAGGGAATGCACCAGTTTCAGGAATTTCAACAAAGTCCTGAGAATTGATATCAGAGTTGGTGATATCAGAGTTGTAATAAACGCTAACGTATGAGCCAGCGAAAATATCTTTTTGCATTTTAATTTCCTTTATTAATTAATAACAATCTTATTTAGATAAGGGGCAAAAGCCCCTTTGATTATGAAACGCGAACCCAAAGAGCGGCGGTGCGTTTATCACCACCCGATAAACGTTTCCAGTTACCAGCTTGAATCGTTCTTCCGTGTTCTTCATTGCCGTTAATATCGGTTATAACAAGAGGATAACGTCCATCAGCAGTGTATACACCGTTGAATGAAGTATCTCTTGAACTCATTTTTGCAAGAATAAACTGTCCAACATCACCACCGTTTCCGGTTGTAGAAACAGATCCTTTAAGAGCATAACGTCCATCAGACTCGGCTTTAGTATATGCTCCCGTTCTTGGCATATAAGCCGCATCAGACTGTGCCTTTGTATACGAAATCGCGGTAACACGTCCATCAATCTGGGCTTGATTCCATGTCCACTTACCGTTTGCGATATTACGAACCGCTGTTACTTGTCCATCAACATAGTCTTTACGAGTAGCAGCAGCACCAGAACCGTTCTGAGCACCAGAGATAACAACGTTAGCACCTGTAATCGTACCATTCGACGAAACATCACCATTAAATGATATAACATGAGAGTTGTTAGGACGTTCTTCGAAATATGCAATGTAAGACGATTCGCCAGTGATTTCTATACGTCCGCCGCGAGTCGCGTCACCCGCATGAAATATTTTCATGTTTCGTGGGTTCGCACCAGCTTTAATAAAGTTAATAGAGTTGTTATTTGGAATCGAAACACCACCGTTTGCTTGAATCGTCTGTTCAAAAACGTGAAGTCCGCCCAGAGCACGATAATGAATAACTTTATCTGCACCTGCGTAGATAACGCCTTTCTCTGTTCCGTTGTTAGTTTGGAACCAAAAATGACTGTTTGCGTCACTTCGAGAATAAAACGAACCGTTTCTAGCAATAACCGCAGGACCTGTTACATCTTTATCAAAATATGCATGACCAGTTGTGAATTGTCCAACACGTTGACTATTAGCAACGACTTCAAGAACACCGTCGCTGACTTGTCTGAATCCGGTATCGTTGTCACCGATTGCGATAGAGTTATTTCCAAGACCAGAAACACCTTCGTAGCCTACAGCAAGAGCTGGATCACCGTAAGAGAAGTTTCTCGTCCACGCAGTCCAAGGACCTTTATCATAAAGCGCTCTTTGATAGCTTCTTCCTGTGTTATAGATTCTATACACCTGAATAATACCAGCAGCATTGTAAACCTCTAGAGATCCTGCGCTATTTTCAGGATAGTTTAATCCAGGAGTGTTCGAGTTCGCGTCTTGATGATAGAATCCGGGTTCTCTTACGTCGTTCAAATTTCGTTTTTGTAAATGCTGTTTGAACTTAGGTCTTTCATCTAAGAATCCCTTGATTTGTTCAAGAAGATACCCGTTTTTAAATCCCGAAGGATGTGATCCGCCAGAAAATGCAAGATTCAAGTTACCGTCATTAGCAACAAACGTTGTTCCGTTTCTGCGATAAATTACGTCAATGTCAGCGCGAGGAGACCTAACACTAGTATCGGATGCGAATGTTCCTTTTGTGCTAACGTCACCCGTTCGGGCATTAATAACTACAGTTCTTTTCCCGTCTCCGAGATCGGAGCGAATTCCTACTCCATACCATGATTTGATGTCAACGTTGCATGTTTCCCATGTCGAACCGTCACCGTTACCTGGATAGATACCGTTCGTTTTGCTGTTGCCAGATGAATAAACAGAAACACCCTGATTCGCTGTTAACAGACCTGTCATTGTGTCACCAGACTTATTAACTTTACCACTCACAGCAGCGTTAACGTTATTCAAAGCATCAGTTGCTTTTTTATCAGCAGCAGTGGCTTTATCAGATACTGGTTTAATCTGTCCATCAACATAGTCTTTACGAGTTAAAGCACCTGCCGATGTGCTTTGTACAGAACGAACCAAAACACGTTCAACTTGCAGTGTTCCCGCAGTATCAAGAACCATCTGTTGATTATCGCTTGAAATATCCGGTCTAAAGAAAATTCCTCGCTTAGGAGCACCGATAACCAAATCGTTATCAGCGTTTGAACGAATCTCAGTTTGTTTCAATTTAAGAATCGTATCACCAGGAGTTGCAATAGTAAGATTTCCGGTCATTGTGTCACCAGCTTTACTTACTTTATTTTTTGCAAGTTCTGTATTTCCATCGCCTAATAAATCAATTCTTGCGTTAATTTCAGTTTTTGCAGTATTAAGATTGTCTGTAGCTTTTTTATCGTTAGCGTCAATCTTTGTATTCAGAGTTTTATTAACACTGTCAACTTTATCAGAAACTTTCTTAACTTCTGAATCAACATAGTCTTTACGAGTAGCGTTTGATTTCTTACTAGGAGAAGCAGGGAGATCGATTGTCCCGTCACCGTTTAGAATAAACGTGTTCTTAGTGTCACTTGCTGAACCGTTCTTTACCGTGATTTCTAAAGAGCCTGAACCGTCTGTTTGTTTAGGAGCTTTGATAGTAGCTTTCTCTTTATCGAATTCGTCAACAAATCGAATTGCAGATTCATCGGAACTTTTCAGAGTAGCGTTTTCGGTGTTTGTTTCTTTTGCTGTTACTTTGCCTGTGAAAGTCTGACCGCCTTCGACGATAGCATCTGCACCGTTTGCAATATTAACGATAGAAGTTCCCACTTTCGTGAAAACTTTCTTATCAGTTAAGTTAATAGCGATTTCACCTTCTTCAAGTTTTGCAGGATCAGGCTTACGTCCTGCAACTTTTGTTCTATAGTGTTTGACTTTATTATTAGCCATTTCAGTCTCCAGTTGATTAACAACTTCCGTGTTATCAGAATTCTCCTGCGTCGAGGATTTCACCTAATGCAACGCAATTAATATCAATCGGTTTCGGTTTGTTGCTCGGTGAATAGACTTCTGCACCTTTGACTTTTACCGAATCAGAATTGATTACTGTTGTATTTAGAGTTTTAATTGTTGCAGTTGTAGCGGAGATTTCTTTGACGGTCAGTTTATTATTAATCGTAAGTGAACCTGTGATTGTCCCACCTTCGATAGACAATGCACCGATTTCTTTCGTTGTTGGCTTTTCAGATTCTGTATAGACTTTTATCCACTTGCTTTGTTTAATCGAACCATCAGGATTAAACTGTTTGTTTCTTACTCTCAGAGCTGAATCACCGACAGACGTTCCGATCAGTTCCCAACCTTGTCCAGTTGGATGCTGAATAGCCATAGAAGCTGTATCTTGAGAGAATGGGTTTCCAGTGTTATCAGCATCAACAGTTATCCATCTGTTACCGGATAATTTACCAAAATCACCCACACCCGGAATATCTTCTGTTCCTGCACCAACACCGAATTCACCAAGATATAGAGGACGTCCGAATTCTGCATAACCAGTTGTTAATTTACCTTCAGGACTTAGAGTAAAGGTTTTAACAACAGCAGAGTTATCACCGCCTGATACTTGTTTTTTTGTAACGTAAGTGTCGAAGATATGATATAAACCAGCATGAGAACGTTCGGCATATTCATCTTCGTCAACAACGTAAAGCGCTCGTAAACGAACTACGGACTTATTCAACAAAGCATCTTCAAGAGTTTGAACAAATTCATCATCCGTTTCATAGACGGCAATATTAACATCGTCAATTTGAACATTACTTGAAAGTTTATTCGTAAAATCTTCTCTGTAATCTTCCATTTGGACTACAGCTTTTTTAATTCCGATTTGAGGAAAAGAAGCAATAGACCCAGCTTCGATATATCCAGGATCGTAATAGCTCGGATTCTCAACATCGGTTGTTTTGTTAACGGCAACTTTTACGTAATTGCCAACAAACATATCTTTTTGTTTCATAGATCCTCACATGAAATATTCGAGAGTTAAAACAACTTGAGCACTTACGTTACCGTCGGAACTTTCATTTGAATAACTTGTGAAACTCGAACTTGGGTAAATTTTATTGATTTTAAATTCTCTCAGATAAGCAGAGTCGGGACTCAGAGTAACAATTTTATAAACTGCTTCATGAACACCAGTTTCATTAATCTCCGAGAAAACATCAAATGTGATATTCAAAACACAAGCAAGTTTCGAATTAAGACCAATTCGAGTGTATTCTTCTTGCATCTCAGGAATCATAACTTGAACTTCTTTTTTAACTCCTGTCGTGAAAGCGTCTTGAACATATTTCAGATTCTGACTCAGAAGAAATTTTTCTAACGAGCGTTTTATTCCTAGTCTTGGCATATTAGACATATTTACTTCCTTCGTCGTTTGTTAATGATAGATATCCATCGACTAAACCAGAGCCGTCCCTGACGACATAAGCAACTCGATACGTATTATCAAAAAGTTCTACAATGTCATCCTGTGTGATCCAGAGAGCGTCGGTCGTTATGTATAAAGTTTCACTGACTTGACCGTTTTCGTTTAGAATCTGAGTTTCAACGATAGCAAGTCTTTCAGTTTGATTAATCGTAACTTTCTGACCAAATCGAGTCAGAAAAGCTTTTTTCTGTTTTTCTGTGTATGGGAAAATCATGATGTCTCCTTTTTATTTTATTTAGTCCAGAAACGAAAAAAGGGACCCCTTTCGGAGTCCCTTGAGTTAATCAATTAAGATTAAGCAGATGCTTTCAGAGCAGCTTTAACTTCTGCTGGAGTACCTTTTTCGTACAGGAACAGACGATCATCAGCACAAACTTTCCAGTCGATGTCAGCCCAAACACGTGGAACAACAGCGCCTTTGTTGCGATAAGTTGTATCGTCCAGATCAAGTGCAAGACCTTCCCATTCAGCGACAGTAACAGCAGAGAAATCACCAGCGATAACCTGACCATCTTTCACCAGACCGGATCCGATAACGTCCTGTCCACCGATTTTGTTCATGTCGTCGATGATATAACCAGCAACGTTTGCATCACGCAGAGTGGTTTTCAGATCACCTTCAAGAGCAGCAGAAACCAGATATTTGAAAACGTCCATTGAAACGCCGTTTCCTTTAGCTTTTGCAGCTTCAACGATGAATTCTTTGTAGGTCATGCCCATTTTCTGAGCTACTAGCTGTGCAACGATGCTTTCTGGAGCTTTAGCGTCAGTGATAGAACCGAACATCAGACCTTCCAGTTTAGCGCGTGAGTGCTTAACGATGTGATCAGAAATGAAGCTTCCCAGATTCGGCATAGTCAACAGAGCTTGACGAGAAATCGGGTTACCACCAGTAAATGTCTTAGGCATGAACTGAATGTTGGTGAAAGTGCTTTCACCTTCTGGAGATTCACCGTTTTCGTCAACGAAACCGAATGCTTCAACAGAGGATTTAGTCTGCTTAGGAACAGAAATCGGAGTGGTCAGACCAGTCAGGAAGTTCATTCCCAGCTTATCAGCTACGGTATCTTTCAGAAGCATTTCAACGAATGAATCATAACGCTGAACTTCTTGTTGTACGCTTGATACAGTAGAAACAGTGTTAATAGCGCGTTTCTGAGACAGAGCATTAACTGGCAGATAGATACCGGTTGAAACGTTCTGACCACGTTGCAGACGCTTACGAGTCATTTCCTGAGTATATTCAGCAGCAGCACCGCGAACAGCTTTACCAGCCATCATAGAGCGAACAGCATCACCAAGGTCAAATTTATTTTCCAGATTTACTTTAGTATCTTTAGTCATTTTACGAATCACCGTAGGAGCTTTGTTAGGTTTAATAGAGCGTTTAAATGCGCGAGCGGTCATGCCTTTAGCAATTGCTTTTGCAACATCTTTCTGCGGAACTTTATAGCGTTCTGCTACTTCCAGAATTTCTTCTGTTTCTTCTTCGCGTTCTTCTTCTGTCAGTTCATCAAGAGCAGGAACAGCTTCAGGAGAATCGTCAGTTGCATTTACAGCATCATCACCAGCGTTTTCAGCTTCAACTTTGTCTTCTTCAAGAATTTCTTCGCGTTTAGCACGAGCTTCATCAGTCAGAGATTCGATTTCGTCGATAGACATATCAGTCAGTTCTTCAATCGCCATTTCAACGATGTCTTCTGCGGTCATTTCTTCAAAACGTTTCATTCGTTTATTTCCTTTATTTGTTAAATTAGATTTTTCGCGAATCTTTACTTCGCTTTTGTTACTTGTATTTAGAAGTCTTCCCAACCCGACGGAATCGTCAGCAGGAACAGTTACAAACGAAATCTCATAAGGAGACCACAGAGTCACCATAAGATTTTCACCTTGAAGTTCATATTCGTTCAGGTCATATCCGAAAGAGATTTTAGAAATCGTACCTTCTTTGACTTTCTCACGAACTTCATTTGCCAATTCGCCAAATTTGCTGAATTGGACTTTTGCACGACCGATACGGTCTGCATCGATTCGAACAGAACCAGGAATTACTTTACCGAGATGATTATCGAAATTATGATTAAACAGCAAAGCAGCACCGTTATTAATTCGAGTCAGGTCAGCATTATGAGGACCCTCGTGAACTAGAATTTCATTAACAGTAATTGGATATCCGTTTTCATCTTCAATCTGACGCTCAACAGGAGTTCCAGAACTGAATGCAATTTCAAAAATACCATCGGTTTCAGTAACGTCGGAAACTGTGTATTCACGTTTTAGACGTAGCATTTTTATCCTCAATTAATAGAGACTCCGAAGAGTCTCTTTTGATTACGAAAGTATTTAGTATTATTCCGAGGTGTTATCCGAATTAATTTCAGCAACTTCAACTTGAGCATCAGCAGCAAGTTCCGCAGGAGCAGCAGCAACTTTAAGCTGATTATCGTATTTAGGAACATAACGGGTTCTCTCTTGTTCAATCTGACTGAACACGCTTTCTGGATCTTCACTACGACTAATAATAACGTCAGCAGCAGATTTAAATCCGTTCTCAACGTCCATAACATCTTTCTGAGTATCTTTAAGTGGGTCGATAGATTCCCATTTAGGGAATGTCCAAGTGATTTGAAGCATCACGGAATTAACACCAGTCATACGAATTGGTAATTCTTCGTTCAGAATCATCCATTGTAACCAGCGTTCAAAAATAGCTTCAAAAACTTGCTCTTTCAGATTTCGTTGAACAGACTTAAACATTACACGTTGAGCTTGATCACCGAAGCGAGCAGCAGAATAGTTAATGTTACTGGTATCACCTTTCCAACCTTGCTTATAGAAACCGTATCCCATAGACAGATGGTCTTCTAAGCGTTCTGTGAAGTTTAAGAAATCATCACCGCCCTGAGTTGAGCTAAATTGCTTAATATCATAACCAGCAGGCAATTTGTTAATCGTACCAGCTTCGAATTCTTGAATAATATCAGGCTCAACATAATCGCCTTCGTTATCTTCAAGACCAAGATCCAAGTTTTCTTGTGAGTCTTTATCTTGAGTGATGAAGCCCATAGAACTTGCAGCAGCACGTTTTTGCACCAGAGTTGAGAAAGTAAACGCGTTATATTGATTCATCGTGTCAATATTCGCTACAGCCTCTGGAATGCCTCTGCGTTGATCCGGGAATAATTCTCTGTAATAGTGAATAATCTCGTTCGCAGGAACAGAATATGAACCGCCTTTCTCTGTTTGGGTCATTGCATCAATTTCAGAGAACCAATAACGAATAGGACAATCGTCTTGGTCGTATTCAATACCATCTAAGATATAACCGTCTTCCGTTTGCTCTCTATCACCGAATTTACAACGAGCAGATTCAATAATGCTAATTTTAAAATCAACAGGAGTTTCGTGAATCTGAATGAAAACTTCACCGTCGATAAAACGCGAACGTTCGACCAGCTCTTGAAAACGACGCCAGTTAATACGTCCGTTTTTGCTGAATTTCTTAGGCTTGCTTGACCACATTTTAAAGTGATCATCAATCAGAGTATTCAGTTGAACGTTAGGTTTTCCTTTAGCTGTCAAAAGACGAGGCTGAGGATTAATACCTTCACCGATAACGTTGTCAACTTGATACTGAACAGCACGTTTACCCATAGGTGTGTTAATGCTGATAGTTCGAGACATCGCACGAAGATTATCACCGCTTGTTCTGATATCGTTGTTAATCGTTGCAGTTCGAATCAGGTTCTGTTGAAAATCATCATCAAGACGAGAAGTTACAGGACCAATCATTCGCTTCAGGTCATTACCAAAAGCTTGACTGTTATCAACGACCAGTTTTTTATGTTTTACACGTTTTACTGGTTTCTGTTTATTACGAAACCATGTCATTGGATTCCAATTCATGATGGATTTTTAAACCTCGCTTTAATCGTAACGATAGGAGATTTTCCTTTCGCTTCGTTTTCAGCTTGAACAATAGAATTAAGCTGAGATAAAAATTTCTTACGAGCATTCAGCAGAGAATCAAGAGTTTCATAAACGAAAGATTTTCCGTTAATACTCATTTGCTGAATTGCTTCTTCATTAGAAGTCAGACGATATTGAATAACTTTGTCTAGGTCGTTAATCATTTCTCGAAGCTGTTGTTTCTTTGATTTTTCGTTAAACGGCGATTTAACTTTAATTAACTCATTAGACAGCAAGGAGCCATCTTCAAAAATAACAATAGAGAAAACACCTTCAATGAATTCAGAAGAATCAACCCCGATATTTTTGGGGCAATTTTCTTGTTCGAAAAGAACAGTTTCTTTAGAGCCAATTTGAACAGATGCACCTTGAGGATTAGTTAATTCCAGTTTTTCACCGATGAAAATTTCTTTCATGGGATATCCTCTCTGTAATATTCTTTATTTAGTTAAGCCATCCACGCTTAGTTTTATTCTGACGACGAACAGGAGGACGAGCCTTAACACGGTGTGGCTTGTTTTCTTGTTCTTCTTTATGTTCGTATTCCACATCGTCAATAACTTCAGGAGAATCGTCCTGTTCGTTTTTGGCTATCTCTTTTGCTTGCATCTTGCGCCATTCATGCCATTTGATCTTTTCAAGCACTTGTAAGCGAGCACAATAACCGTAGTTGAAACAGTCCAGACCTTCGTTTCGAACACCGCCTTGTTTAATAACCCAACGAACGGTATTACCAGAGCGTTTTAATTCTTCGGACATAAGCTGTTCGCAGTAATCATCTGGAACATCATCAGAGATTTCGACTCTGACTGGTGTATTTCCAGATTTCACGCTTCTGTTTAGCAGTTCACGAACTAAGTTTTTTCCTTGGTTAACACCAATCATATAAAGTTCATAACCACCAGTTTTCGTGATTTTCGTTGGAACATAAGGGGCATCTACACTCGAAGCACCTTTAATTGCTTTCAGGTTTGTCCACTGAGAGCAGAAACGATAGATTGTTTTCGTTGCTCGACCGTTTGAACTATCAACGTTAATCCAAGCGAGAGGAACCTTTCTTCCTGACGTTGTTTTAAAAGGTGCTTTAACGTATGCAAGCAATTCTTTATACGCAGGAGAATCGATAACCTCAGCGTTCATTGTCATAAAGCTACGATGTGCAAGAATATAAACGGTTCGTTCGTTATGACCCATCAGAGTTATTTCTAAACGGTCTTGCTGTTGGTCAACACCAGCTGTCATGAACAAACAATCTTCTGGAATATTACGAATACCGATATCAGTTTTCAGTTCGTTTAATTTACTGATTTCCACATCCTCGTTCAGATCATCAAAAGGCAATCCTAAAACGGTGTTATAGAACGTTGACAAACTGAATGTTTGATAAGCATTTTTGAAATCTTCAACAACGGACTTTATTGAACTCATAGGACTATACAAACGACTAACATGGAATCCTGCTGTATCAGATTCTGGATTAGTCACAATCCAATTACCGTTTGCTAATGCTCTTGCCCGTTGTGCTTCTGTGATTGTTTCATTACAAGAAGGACATTCAAGACGCGCAGTTTCTGGATCTGGTACTGATTTGCCATCTTGTTTAATCCAATCGAATTTGATGTTTTCCCAAACAATCTCATGAGAATGATCGCAATGAGGACAATCGATATGGAATTTACGTCTATCGGATGCTTCATATTGGGTATTGATAGCACCGTATTTGCCAGTAGGCGTCGAACTGATAAAGATTCGGGCGTCTGAACCGAAAGTTGTTGCACGCTGTTCGGCAATCATTATCGGATTGCCTTCTTCTGTATCAGTATCGACAGCATCAACTTCATCAAGCAGAAGCAATGGCAGAGTTTTACCGCGCAAGTGAGAAGGGGAGTTCAAACTCATGAAATACCAGAAACCACCATTTCGTAGCTGAATCTGACTGGTGTTATTAACTGCGTTTCTGTCATTCTTATCAGTAACGATTTTTTGCATCTCTTCGGATGCGTCAATCATCGGTTTAATTTTACCACTGAGCCATTGTGTCGTTTCTTTCGCTGTAGACTGTAGAACCCCCGCATTGCCTGGATCTGTAGCTGATTTATAGAACAGAACACCGTTCAGAATCGTCGTTTTGCCGATCTGCGCAGAAGTCATAAGAACGATTTTCTTCTTCTTGCCTTTGATAGCGTCAATCATTCCGCGCTGAAATTCGAAAAGTCGCATTGGCTGATCAGCGTATGGTCCATCAGGGAAGATTAAGTTCTGTTCAACCCATTCTGACGGGTTGTAATCAGCAGGAGGCATAATAAAAGTCTTTGATGCCTTTATAATTTTTTTGAGTTTTTCTAAGTTTGTCATATTCACCTCTGACTGTATTTATGAAATAATCCATAAATTGTTTTAGAGGTCGCTTGCATCTGGATTTCCGCCTGTTAAAGTTCAATTCATCGAAACACGGGGAACAACGAAATGAAAACTGAACTGACTGTTGAAAACAAAATTGCTTTTGATTTAAACGCTGGGACTGAAATCTCTGAACGTGAGCTTGCAGAAAAACATGAAGTTCCTCGTTCTGTTGTTCGTCGTGTAAAAGCGAACATTGAGAAATATACCGTTGTCGAAACTGTTGATGTTGTTGAAGCAAAAAAAATTATTAATCAAGTTTTCGGTATCGATAACATCGAGAAACTTTTGAAATCAAAATCTGCTAATAAAAAACCTGCCGATATAAGCGTAATTATCTTTAATCGCTCGGAAGGAGACTTTGCATTATTCAGTAAGCAGATGAATGGAAAATCATCTGCATATATCAAAGACCAATTTTTACGCTGTGTTAATTTAAACAAGGATTCACAATGAAACATATAATCGCTATTGCTCTTTCTCTTGCTTCTTGTTCAGCATTAGCTAATGAAGTAAGAACTTGCGATATGACTCTGTATCATCAGATCGAAGGTGAAATGCTAGAGAAATATAATCTCAAACAGAATACAACTGTGATTGATAAAGGGAATAGTTTTGTTATTTCCTCAGGTATTAGTCTCGAAGAAAAATCACCTGTGCTGGATAAAACAGCAAATAACGGAACAATTTTCTCAGAAGAAACAAAAGGAACAACGTGGACATCGTTTGCGAAAGGCAAAGACGAAACAGGATATTTCTACGTCTATAAAAATAACGTTAACAAATCGATGAAAACTACTGTCTGGTTATTCGATAACTGTCAATGAAACATCATATGCACCTCGTGATTCCTCCCGAATGGGATCACGATTTCGATATTAGTCGATGCGGTAAGTTCATAACGCTGAAACTCTTTATACCGAACGTTTCCGTGATGTTAGGTCATAGAGCAAAGAGGATAACGATTAGAGCTATGTTTGACTGTTTTCAGTTCAAAGATAGGAAGATTCAGAGAATCTTGATTGATTTGATGGAAGAACTTAACAAAAGTTATCACGCGAGAATTGATATACGATAGATACCGAAAAGGGAGCTAGTGCTCCCTTTTTATTTGTTAGTTGATAGACCAAGACGACAAAGCTTGATGTCTTCTGAGGCAGTCGCAGGGTTGTAATCCTGTGTATTACAAACAACATAACGTGTTTTAACTTGATTGATGCTTGCTGTGTTGTTGATGCAAGCTGTCAGTGAAAACGCTTCTACAATTGCAAGAGCGATTAATACGGGTCTTAGAAATTGTTGAGTCTTAGACATTCGCTGTCTCCTTGTTAGCGTGACGTGCTTTCTGTGCTTCTGACATTCTGCGTTTGGTTTCTTCTGATTTAGGACCAGTTTTGCGACCGCGTAGAGCATCACCGATTTTTTGTTTCGTATCATCAGAGCGAGTCCGACCAGATTTTGCTTCTGAGATTTTACGACGAGTTTCATCAGAGACTTCGTGACCCATCATAGAAGCGGAGATTTTCGCGTTTCGCTGTTTAATTTGTTCTTCTGTCATTTTGTCAAAGACCTTACCACCGGAGTTTCCTTTAGAGATATTTAAAATATTAACTTCCGCTTTGCGTGCTGATTGAATGCATTCAGATTCGAAGTCATACGCTTCTTGTTCAGATTCAAAATTCTGTAGAACGATTTTATAAACGATATCTGAGTCGTTCATTTCAGCGAGTTTTTCCTGAACTCTGCGACCAGAACCGATATACGACATATCAGGCTGACCGTTGAAAGCCTGTTTGCCGTAATAAACGAACTGTTCATTACCGACACGAAAAACGGTTTTATAAACGCTAAAACCAGTTGGCTCAGATTTCAGTTCAGAACGGGTTTTGTAAGTAACGTTATTGATTGTTTTCTTATACATTTTGAGTTTCCTTAAAGTTTAATAAAAGAGTAAAAGTGATTGACATTCAGATGTTTTTCTGAATTACACTTGTATTTAGTAAACTAGGAAACTCTATTGATCTGATTCAATAACAGTAATAGCGAGCTGTAGGCGAAGCGACAACAATCAAGGTCGGTATCAAAGCAGGATGCATCAGGTTCAATCTGGCTGGTTTAGATGAACAGGTGTATCAAGATGGTCAGTAGAGCAGGGAGAAGCGAGGAGGGACAATAAGGTCAGTAAAGACGATAACGACCAGATCTCTATCAAAGACGGGGCTTGCCCGTTCGACGTAGCGATAGCGAAGGAGAACTCACTAACGCTATCTGATTTAAATAACGATCATTAAGTTTATCTGATTTTCAGATCTGGTTATAATGCAGTTAGAAGTTATTGATTATGATCAGAAAACAATATTGTGAGCGTCAGCGAACGCGCGAAGCGCTAATAATCGTATCTAGTAATAATTACTGATCATCAAGTTCAATATCTTTGATCATAGCGATATTGATTAACTTCTATCTGTCGCGCTTCGCGCTAATGTTATTAATTATGGCTTCGCCAGTTCGCTTCGCTCACATCTTTGTCGCTTCGCTTTGGTTTATAGTGTTTACTGCTTCTACATCCTTCCATATCATCTTTATCCAATTGTTCTTATAGGGCGATTTTTTCTAGGGTCCATGCGCTTCTCCGAGATGCATCGATGCGCTATCGATGCGTTTTATCAGTGCATCGATGCGCTTGCTCCGATTGATTTTGATCATTCAGTGCTATACCGAAAATTATTTTACCAAGTTGTTTACGACTATCACCGAGATGTATAAACAGTCTATGAAAGCAAATGAGAGTTTCTTCTTTCCTCGTTATGTTCTCTCGTTTGTTTACGCTATCGAATAGCCGATATAAAATAGCTATGTGAACAGCAAGTTCATTTAAAATTCCTTAAAGTTTGAAGCGCTCGCAAGAGCGCTCTTTTTTCAACACATCAAAAAGGTGAACACTTGTGAAAAAATCTAAATACCCATCTAAGCTCGTTATCGAAACGAAACTTGATAACGGTGATTCATTCAGAGCAATCTGCCGAGAGTTTGATATTTCTCCATCTTCTATGAAAAAATATTGTGACCGCATGAACATCAGAACTACTAAAAAGGACAAATAAAATGAAATTTGCAATCTTCGATAACTTAAACGGAACCACTAACGTTAGTCTGAACAGAAAAATCGTTAAGACTAACGAAATGACTAACAACAGAAACTTACTGAAAAACTTTATCAAAAGCTTTAACATTCACCGCAATCTTCAAGCGAAACTTCTTTCTAAAATTGAAAACGCTCTGACTGTTAAAAACATTCGTTCTTTCGAAATCGGTATGTCAGAACTGAACGACAAACCAGCTATCGTAGCGTATGCGAAAGACTTATCGAAAGCTGTTATCGTTTGCTGTGAAAGTCGCAACTGGAAAGCTCTAGGTTCAGACCTGACTATGATCAAAGCAAATGACAAACAAGAGTTCATTCAACAGTACGTTGGTGATTTTGTAGAGATTAAAGAAGAAATTGAATTTCCGACTGAACAGAAAGTTGATGTTCTTTCTTCTGAAATGGAAGAATTAAGAAAGGAGATTGAAGCTCTAAAACAAAAAAACGCTGAACTCAAAAAAGAGAACAGCGCTTTTAGAAAGAACATCAAGGGTGAGAAATTATCTTTTGACGAAGAATTGATTATTGCAATGATTGAAATTGAATCAGAAGCGCCAACTTCTGAAATCGTTACACCAATTTCTAACGAATCATCTGTATTTATTGTATCAAATACCGAAGAGAATTCAAACGAGCCGACAGATGTTTGTAACGATCAATCATGCGTTATCAAACTCCCGAATACTTAACTTCATGAACCGATTGGAATTGCCGAAAACTATAAAATCGTGTGGAAAATACCAAATAATGTTTCTATATCTATAGACTTAATCTGGCTTCGTCCCAGTAATGATTACAGAGATTGTTTCACTCTATGCTGTTTGCGAAGAGATCACAGAGATAAGCTGTGATAGAGCACGATCACATCTAACATCAAGTTAAGAGTATGAGATGTGTTTTCGATGTGTTTGTAATAATACCGATTGTGAACAATGATAAATGAGTGACTTTAAACAGGAATCTGATCAAATTTCTACAGTATATGTATTGCAATTCTATTAGAACGAAATGTAAAATTTGGTATCTTTCGAACAGCTAAATGGTAATGAAATGCTTAGCGCTGACTTGCTCTTACATTCTCCAAATGACTATTTTATTCTTGTAGGTAAAAATGGGAGCGGCAAAAGCATACTGCTGCATGACCTGGCAGAGAGTTTGCACAATGAAGGTTACAGCACAGTTGCTGTGTCAAATACACTATTCGATAAATTTGAAGTTCATCCCAATAGTTTTAACTATGACTATATTGGAAGTAAATTAGGTAGGAATTTCCCTGCTCAAGCAATAAAGAGAACTCTTTCAACTAAAAGCCAAAATAAAGTAAGTCGTATTTTTTCAGTTTTGAATCATATCGGCTATGAACAATCTATTGGTATTAAAGTAAAATTTCGTAAAAAATTCAAAGATGCCATTCGATATTCAAGAAACACATCAGGTGATATTTATCCTGTTTTCTTCGACAGTAGTGATCAAGAAATACCTGACGAACTTAAAATGGCTATCGATAAAGCTATTCACCAAGTCAATTATGGATATAGTACTTTAATTTGGCTAACCAATGATGATAACGTTTTTTATGAAGGAAATTTCGATTCGTATTTGCTTTTATTAAGCTATGAACGTCTTTTGAAAAAAGCGAATATAATATCTGGCATAGAAGTCCTCTTAACTAAAGATGATGTTTCATTCCCGTTGAAACATGCAAGCTCTGGAGAGTTATCTTTTATAGCTTTACTTGTCCACCTCGCATTTTGTGTTAACGATAGTTCATTTATACTTATTGATGAACCTGAAAATAGTTTGCACCCCAAATGGCAAAATGAGTATTTCGAACTTCTTAAAGGAGCGATAGGTTATAATAGATGTAAAGTTATTGTAGCAACTCACTCACCTCTTATAATTGCTTCTGCCTCAGAAGATAATCAAGTATCAATTTACAAACGTGGAATTAATGGTTTTAGTCAAATAAATTCTTACGATGATAATGCTGAAGAGCTATACATAGACTATTTCGATACGCTAACACCTAAAAATAGAGCTTTATCTAATAGATGTGTGGATATTATAGACCAGTTTTCAAGTGGCCAAATATCTTTACAAACAGCACGCGAGCGTTTGCAAGAATTTAAAAAAATGGCAAATGATTTAGCGCAAATTAAATTCCTCTCTGGAGTTGATGTATTGCTTGATAAAGTTTCTAATGGAAAAGGGAAAACTCATGAATAATATTTCATTTGCTATCGAAGAGCAACGTTTAATGGATCATGCTGTCGCGCAGGGTCATCAGTTCTGGAGTGATAGCTCTCTCGAAGCTATCAAAAGAAAAATTAAAGATTATTTGCGTGAGAACCAAACACACTGCTGTTGTTATTGCTCTAGAAATATAGATGATGAATTTAATATGGTTCTTGATATAGAACATATTATTCCGAAATCAAAAATAGTGTCGGAAATGTTTCAAATGAATAATCTGGCTGTGTCTTGCAAAAGATGTAATATGAGAATTAAAGGAGAGGATATATCATTTATCGATGCTGATTTTCAAAGTTTCAAAGAGGCAGGTGATTACTATCAATCAAACAGCTATAAATTTATCCACCCTAACCTTGATACTTGGGATGGAAATCTTAATTACGTTGTAGCTCAAGTTAATAGGCGAAAAGTTGTTTATTATCAAGTCGTTGGCGATAGTCCTAAAGGTACGTATGCAAAGAAATACTTTGAATTGGATAAAATACAGGCAAATACTTTTGATGAAGCGCAGGAAGCGACTGCTAGAAAAGAACCAAATGATCCTGAAATAGCGAAAGAATTTTCAAAATTAGTAACTACAATGTTAGGTCAAGAATAATTAACAAGTTATTGTTGAGTGCTTGTTATTATCTATGCGAGGATCCAGACTCAGTGATTAGTATGCAATTTTGATAATCATCGGGTCTGCTAAGTTTATTGGTGATAAATACAGTTTTAAAAAGGAATGTATATGCCAAACTATGATTATCTTCATGTAAAATGCATTCAAGATTTTGAGAATGTTCGTTCCGTTTCACGAAGAATAGAAGCTGAGTGCTCTAGTTGCAACAGCATTTCACAGCAACAACTATCAGCGCCTGCTGGTATTCAACATGGTTATTACGAGCAAGGAAAAATATATATTGATCGTAACAAGCAGACCTTCAAAAGTGCTACGCGATAAGGGAGCGATGCTCCCTTAATCAAGGTCAATCTCGGTATCATTCTCTGTCTTATCTTTGTACTCGTCTGAGAAGTTGTCCTGCAACTCAGGCTCTTCAAACAAACTGTCAATCTCGCGTAACGTCTGGTCGATTTTCTCTTTCAGACAATCACGAAGTTCTTCAACTGAAACGGCAGATTCGATAATCTCCAAAGCGTGTTTCTTCGGCATTAACCTGATTTTGTCTTTCAGTTGTGAACAAAAACGGTTCAACTCAGCTTGAACATAGTCAACTGGGATTAATTCACCAGATTTTTCTTTCGCTGCATAAGTTGCCAAGTCGGCTTTAGCCACTTGTTCACGGAGTTTTTCTCGTTCGAATTCGTCCTTGATGGACATATTTCGCATTGGGTTAATTTTATTCTGAACAATCCATAAAGTGCCTTCGTCTTCTGGAATACCAGAAGGATTATCAGAGTAGGGCAGTCCTTCTGCACGCCAGCTCTTGATAGCGTTGAGGGTATAACCATAACGTTTAGCCATTTCAGTCATGCTTACATAAGTTTTACGAGCCATTAAATATCTCCAAGTTTAGAGGGAATAAGGGTTTATCTCTGTATTTATCTATACAGCGGGAGGAATCCGGGATAGTCCCTGTCTATCAGTCTGAACTGAACACGATTTGGATTTTCATACGCGAGAAAAAGGCTGAGCGCTCGAAACATCTCGGCGTTTCAGATCGCCCAGAGTAACTTAAAAATTTTTTGTCAACATTTTCTTTCGAAGGAGCAAAAATAAATTAATTTTTATTTCTAAAACTATGAAAATATTAAAAATATTGTTCTTGATAAGCTTCCTCACAGCGTCGGCGCTTTTGCTTGTCAGGTCTCAGGCGGACCATTATGATTGCTTCACAATTACACGAGTCGATAGACAAGACAGAGCCATAACAAGTTCTTCTGTTGTCGATTACGGCTTATTCTTCTACTACAGAATGAATAACAAAGAGCGATTCAGCGGATTATTACGTGACGCTGTAGTTAACGGCTCAGATGTTAGTATAAACAGACGTAACGGGGTTGATTATCTTCGAACTTATTTCGACGAAACTCCGAGTTATATAATCATGACTGATAACAGACGTTTTTATGTTAGTCAGTGCAAACCAAAAGGAACTGAAAATGAAAATGAAACTCAAAATTCTAAGTCTCGATAACAAAAAGTACGAAAAATTTATCTATAAAGTTATTGCAGCGGGTATTGCCGTTCTTGTATGTATCAGTGCAGTCAAATCATGGAACGAATACAACGACCCGATTAATCAAGCTGAAAGACATACTCAGAACTTTGAGAGTAAGACCCGTTCACTGGTCGCGTTTGATGAATCAGTTGATTATATCTGTGATGCCTCTAACGGTAAAAGCTATCGTTTATTTGATTATAATGATAGCTTTATGTATGTTCGTTCAGATATTAATCCTACTAATGATGATTATAAGTTCTCTGAGACTCTCAGAGGTGCAGAATCAGAAACAATGTATAACGCCCGTATTTCTGAATCAGGCAATTCAGGTGCAGGTCGTATGTCTAATCAGATGTATAAGCACAACGGCATTAACTTCTTATGCAAACGTGCATAATCAAATTCCCAAATAAAAAGGGCATATCAAGTGATATGCCCTTTTTTCGTTCTTACTTCTTGCTGGTCCACTTTTGCTCGGAATTCCATTTACCGATTCTTGAAAAGAATGAATCGTTCTCTGATCCTTTATAGCTTCTGTGAACACCATCAGACGCATGGTTTCGTGCTGATTTTTCGAGAACAGCCCAGATAGAGTTCAGTTGAACTTCGGTTTCGTTCTTCGATTCGTTATCATCATAGTCAATGTTAATCGTGAGCTTATCGATCTCACCATTGAACAGATTAAAACTCTCTCTTACTTTGCCTGTTTCAGGACTCAGAAAACATATATCAATATTAACTTCGGCTGTATCAAGCTGTTTCGTTCTGACTAAGTTGATATACTCAGTTCTCACGTTAGCCAGCTTAACTGACATTCCGTTGTTGTTGATTTCTTTTTCTTCATCGATTGTGCTGATATCAGTAAAGTCACCAGTGGCGATATAATTCTTCGCTTTGTATTCGATATCGTAATACGCATCAGTAAGTAACAACTCAGTGTTGTTTTTCATCTTGATCGTAACAAGGTGAAACAACGTGCCTACACTGAATAACTGAGACTGATCCAGAACGGTAAGATTAGTTCCGTTAAAATCGTTATAAGCGCTGATAAATTCAGCGTCTTTGCAGAGTTCAGCAAATCTTTCTTTAATATTCATTAGATAACCTCTGTTGCTTTAAGTTGAAGTTTACTCAGCGATTTAATATCAAGCGGATAACTTTCGTTAGTCAGTACGAATCGACCTTTAGGAGATCTGTATTTGATTTCTTCACCAAGCTGAACTTGAGCACGAAGATTCGGAAACAGTTTTAACTGACCTCCAGTCTGTACGTCCTCCGTAACGGTATAAAGCTTGGAGTGATTCTGAAACTGAACTATTGTTCCTGCTTCAAGAACACCTGCAAACGTTCCTAGAGTCACCTGACGCGCTCCTGGTGCTGCGTTCTGTTGTGAGCGTAGAAGTCCTTGGGCTGTGCCTTCGTATTTCGTTTGATAGCTCAAGTCAAATTCAAATGGTTGTGCTTGTTGATGCATAGCGATAAAGCGTTTTACTTCTGCTGTTTGTTCTGATTGATAATTCAGACTGAATTCAAGTTCAAAGAACTGAACACCGGTGAATCGTTTTTGAAATTTACCGCTGATTGCTCTGTTAGAGAAAAACGGTGCGTTCGACGTTAATTTAACATCGGTGATTTTGATATTCTTACTAAGCATAGAATCCTCATAAATATAGGTTTATTCACTTATTTATAAGAGGCTCTATGAACATAACAGATATGATTATCTATGACGAAGGTGAAAAACTCACGATTTATAAAGATACCGAAGGATTTTGGACAATCGGAGTTGGACATCTTCTGACTAAATCTCCGTCTAAAGATGAAGCAATCAGACAACTTGATAAACTTGTAGGCACTGGTCATTACGGTTATATCAACAAGCAAGAATCACGTCAGATTCTGGAAAAAGATATTAATCAAACGATCAAGCAAATCGGAAGAACCGAGCTTATCAACGTTTATACTTCTCTTGATATCATCAGACGAACGGCACTGGTTAATATGTGCTTCCAACTTGGTGTTCAAGGTGTTCTACAGTTCAAGAAAATGATCGGTTATCTCGAAATCGGTGATTATCAGAATGCAGCAGACGAAGCACTGAACAGCAGATGGGCTAAACAAACACCTAATCGCGCTCGACGTGTTACCGAAGTTCTAAGAACTGGAACTTACGATAGCTATAAATGAAAAAGGGAGCATATGCTCCCTTTGATTAAACATTGATACTACACAACAACGCAAGACTGATAATAAAAATCAAGTCAATTCTTCTCATGATATCTCCTTGTTTAACTCGGAGATATCGTATAAGTCCTGCCGAGGAGGTGAAGCATTATCCCGGCTTTATTCTTCTTCCCTTTCGGAGTTCATGAAATCCAATAGTTTTTCCGTGTCAGATTTAAAACTGATATTCTTAGAATCCCATCGGAAGCTCTGTGAATGTCCATTGATGTACGACACTTTTATTCTCCATGACTTTTTCAGATTGAATACGGTGATTTCTCTTATCACACGTTTAAGCATCATGTTTAATTCAACAGGATCTTGCACCTCCTGCAACAGGTTCAAATCAACTGATTGCTCGTTCATAACCCTGTTGTTTTGTTCTGTAATAGCTTGGTCGAGCGCCTGTAACTTATCTTCAAGACTGCCAATTGTCTGCAAAACACTTGCAGGAACTTTCTTCATACTGAGTAGCATATTGTTCAGATCTTGAATCTTTTCCTGAACATCGGAGCGTTCTTGTAATAAAGTTGCGTCGAGTGATGTTTTCTTTTCCATCTTTAGTTCACGAAGAATTTTAAACATCGCGGTTTCAATATTTTTAAAGTTCTGCGTTACGCTACATTTTCCATCGCGAGCGTTTGCACAAACGTGATATTCATATACTTTGCCACTGACTGTATGAAATTTTCTAACAAGAGCACCTCCACATTCATGCTTGAGCAAACCTGTGAAAGCGTTCTTTTCTGACTTATATCCGGGTTTATTCTGTTTCTGATCAGATTGAAGCAACATGAATTCTTCTTTGCTTATAACGGCAGGATAATAATCTTCGACAATATCCAGAAGAATGACTTTACGATCTTTTGTCGTTTCAGATGTTTGATATGCACCGTAAAGAGCAACTGATTTAATCGTCTTTGCAACAGTCGTATGATTCCAGCCAGCAGAACGTAGCGGGGCAAATTCTTCATCATTCAGAGTCTTGGCTATTTTATTATTGCCAAGACCTTTCTTCTTGAGTTCGATTATTCTTTTCACCGCGTCGAGTCTGTCAGAAAAAACATAAGCGTTGTCTTTTCGTTCTAACCAAAATGGTAATGATTTGTTGATAACTTCACCGTTCAATGCTCGTTGACGTTGTTGTCCTTTTGTCTCTCTCAGTCGTTGAGATTTCTTCTCGGATTCTTTGTGAGCAAGGTCAGCAGCCAGCGCGATTCTAATCACGCTTACTAAGTCGTTTACTGATTCTCTGTTCAGCAAAAGCCCATCGACGAGGGAAGCGATATAAACTTGATGCTGTAGAATCTGCTTGATGATCTGTTGTGTTACGTCGATGCCTCTACGACTCAATCGGTCGAGTGATTCGATAATGATCGTTGAGCCTGGAGAGATAGAACCTTGTTCGATAGCTTGAAGCATGTCAGCCAAAGATGCTCTGTTGCCTTCTTTGAATGCAGAGATCCCCAAGTCTTGGAAGTTCTTTTCTGATAGAATTAAATTATTCGCCTGTGCGTAATTCTCAGCAAGTTCAGTCTGACGACGAACTGAGTCACCTTGTTCTTGCTTCTTGCTTGAGAATCTTATGTAACTGAATGCTAACCCGTTTTGTTTTTGCATAATCTATTCCTTTCAATCACTTACGAGAGAATATCAATTTTGCTTCTTTGCAACAATATCACTATGCAGTTTGGCAGTAAGCCGCTGTTCGAAAACATTTCCGTCAAATTTGGCGGCGGCAACCGTTACGGCCTGATTGGTGCCAACGGTAGCGGAAAATCCACCTTTATGAAGATCCTCGGCGGCGACCTGGAGCCGACGCTTGGCAACGTGTCGCTCGATCCGAACGAGCGCATCGGTAAGCTGCGTCAGGATCAGTTCGCCTTCGAAGAGTTCACCGTGCTGGACACCGTGATCATGGGGCACGCGGAGCTGTGGGAAGTGAAGCAGGAGCGCGATCGCATTTACGCCCTGGCTGAAATGAGCGAAGAGGACGGCTACAAAGTGGCCGAACTGGAAACGCATTACGGCGAGATGGATGGCTATTCAGCTGAAGCGCGTGCGGGCGAGCTGCTGCTGGGCGTGGGCATTCCTGTTGAACAGCATTACGGCCCGATGAGTGAAGTCGCGCCAGGCTGGAAGCTGCGTGTCCTGCTGGCGCAGGCGCTGTTCTCTAACCCGGACATCCTGCTTCTCGACGAACCAACGAACAACCTGGACATCGACACCATCCGCTGGCTGGAGCAGACGCTGAACGACCGCGACAGCACCATGATCATCATTTCGCACGACCGTCACTTCCTGAACATGGTCTGTACGCACATGGCGGATCTGGACTACGGCGAGCTGCGCGTGTACCCGGGCAACTACGACGAATACATGACGGCTGCGACCCAGGCGCGTGAACGCCTGCTGGCCGACAACGCCAAGAAGAAAGCGCAGATTGCGGACCTGCAATCCTTCGTCAGCCGCTTCAGCGCGAACGCCTCTAAGTCTCGTCAGGCGACGTCCCGCGCCCGTCAGATCGACAAAATCAAGCTGGAAGAAGTCAAAGCTTCCAGCCGTCAGAACCCGTTCATCCGCTTCGAGCAGGACAAGAAACTGTTCCGTAACGCGCTGGAAGTGGAAGCCCTTACCAAAGGCTTCGATGAAGGTCCGCTGTTTAAAAACTTCAACCTGCTGCTGGAAGTGGGCGAGAAGATTGCCATTCTGGGTGCCAACGGCGTGGGTAAATCCACCATGCTGAAAACCCTGGTTGGTGAACTGCAGCCGGACAACGGCACCGTGAAGTGGTCAGAAAACGCGCAGATTGGTTACTACGCGCAGGACCATGAATACGAGTTCGAAAACGACCTGACCGTCTTTGACTGGATGAGCCAGTGGAAGCAGGAAGGCGACGACGAGCAGGCGGTGCGTAGCATTCTGGGTCGTCTGCTGTTCAGTCAGGACGACATCAAAAAGCCGGCGAAAGTGCTGTCCGGTGGTGAAAAGGGCCGCATGCTGTTCGGCAAGCTGATGATGGAAAAACCCAATATCCTGGTAATGGACGAACCGACTAACCACCTGGATATGGAATCTATCGAATCGCTGAACATGGCGCTGGAGATGTATCAGGGCACGCTGATCTTCGTTTCTCACGACCGTGAATTCGTCAGCTCGCTGGCGACCCGCGTGATCGAAATTACGCCAGAGCGCGTGGTTGACTTCACCGGTAACTACGAAGATTACCTGCGCAGCAAAGGTATCGAGAGTTAAAAAAAGCCGGGTGGCGGCTTCGCCTTACCCGGCCTACGTTCCATTCCCTCTCCCTGTGGGAGAGGGTCAGGGTGAGGGCATCAGGCCGCACTACACCACCCAATCACACCTTTCTTCACCATTCACCAGCAGCTTACGTTTTTCCCCCGCCGGTAACGACACCTTCAGCGCGTTCCACGCCGGACGATAATCACCTCGTGCACTGATGTTCAGGTTGACGGTTGCCCCGTCGCACACCATTTCCCATGCCACCCACAGCGCATTGCCGTTCTGGTAGCCCCAGGACTCGCCGTCATCTTCAAACAGCAGGCCGGACGTGGTGCCGACGCCTTTCACCGGGAACAGCTTCAGCTCGCGGGTATCGTCTTTTTCGGCGCTCACGTGACGGATGCGCTCGCTGAGCGGCAGACCGGCACCGGCGCGCACCAGCAGCGGCAGTTTCTCCAGCGGCGCGTCGAGGACGATCGCTTGCCCGCCAGCGAACCATTCGTGAGTGTAGAAATCGTACCAGCCGGTTTCGTTATCCGGCAGCCAGACGTGGCGTTTACGCTGCCCGGCCTCGACGACGCTGGCGACAAGGAGGTCGCGGCCCAGCAGGAAGTCATCGCACTCTTCGAAGGTCCGCGCGTCGTGCTCGTGGTCGAGGAAGGTCGGGCGCAGCATCGGTTCGTCGTCGGCGTGCGCCTGCCAGAGCAGGGTGTAGAGATAGGGCAGCAGACGGTAGCGCAGCTCAATCGCACCGCGAATAGCGGGGGTGACGCCCGGGTACATCCACGGCTCGTTGACCGTGTGGTCATCGTTCCACGAGTGAATGGTAAAGCGCGGATGCATCACGCCGTTTTGCACCCAGCGCACGAACAGCTCGGCGTCTGGCTTGTCGCCGGAGAAACCGCCGACGTCGTGGCCGACGTTGAACAGCCCGGAGAGGCTCATGCCCAGCCCCATGCGGATGTTATAGCGCAGGGTATCCCAGTGAGTGCGGTTATCGCCGCTCCAGGTCTGGACGTAGCGCTGCATCCCGGCGCAGCCGGAGCGGGAAATGAGATACGGACGTTTTTCCGGCGCGAAACGCTGCTGCGCTTCCAGCGAGGCGCGCATCATCAGCAGCGGCATCACCGGGCGAATGTGTTTGATGGCAATCTCTTTGCCGAAGCCAAAACAGCGTGCTTCCCCGTCCCATACTTCATATTCGTTGTTATCGTTCCAGGTCGAGTCTATCCCCATCTCCAGCAGCTGCGTGGTCACGCCGTTCTGCCACCACTGCACCGTTTGCGGGTTGGTGAAATCGAGATGTGATCCTTCGTCATCCCAGAAGCTGGAACGTTCAGGTGCATCAGTTTCTGAGTCGCGAATGAACAGGCCACGTTCCGCCACTTCGTTATAGCGGGGATGATCCTGCAGCAGACACGGCTTGATGTTGGCGGCCAGCTTTAACCCGGCATCGTGGAACGCCTGGCTCATCACCTTCGGCTGCGGCACTTTGTCATGGTTCCAGTTAAAGACGTAGCGCTTGCCGTTAATGGAGGTATAGCCGGAGGAGAGCTGGAACGAGTCGCATGGAATCGCGTGTTCTTCACACAGGCGGATAAAGTTCATCAGCTGGTTTTGCGCGTCCGGCGCGTCGGTATAGTGCATGGTCGAGCCGCTGTAGCCCAGGCTCCATTTCGGTCCGAACAGCGTTTTCCCGGTCAGGCGCACGAAGGCTTTGGTGACGTCCAGTACGCGCTTGCCGGTAAAGATGTAGTAATCGATATCGCCCGCTTCCGCCTGCCAGCGCCGATAGGCGGTGTGGTAGTTGTCGATCTCGTTGCCCAGATCCAGCCAGCAGCTGCTCAGGTTATCGTAGAACAGGCCGTAGCTCACGTCGTCGCGACGGGTGAGGGTGAACGGAATGTGCTTGTACAGCGGGTCGGTGCTGGCGGCGTTGTAGCCCATCGCATCCAGGTTGCGCATCTCGTAGCGTTTACCGTTGCGCTGTAGATCGCCCGCTTTCTCGCCCAGCCCGTAGAAACGTTCGTCCTTGCGACGGCTCAGATAGTGCGCCACGCCGTCACCGTGGGCGTTCAGCAGGTACGCACTGGTCGGACGGTCATTGACCAGCGGCTGCCATTCGCCCGCGTCATTGCGGTAGTGCCACTCCAGCCACAGGGGCTGGTGGATGGTCACCCGAAGCTGCTCCGTCGCCACCGTCACGGTATTTTCCTGCCGCGTCAGCGTCCAGGCCGGGCAGGTAAAGCCACTGACATCGTCACGACGGCGACCTTCCCACGGCACGTCTTGCGCCGGGGCGATGCTCCAGGTGCGGTCCAGCGCCAGTTCACCTTTGCGTTTGATCAGCACGCGGAACAGGTTCTCTTCCAGCACATACAGGCACAGGCGGTGCTGGTTATCCACCAGCAGTTCCAGATGGTTTGCCGACTGCGTATCAACGGTCCAGTTTTTCAGGGTTTTCATATGCAATACATCCACTATCAGGCGCGCTTGGCGCGACGTTCAGCAATAAATGCTACCAGGAAGACAGCGCCAATCAGGTCAAAGAAGCCCATGGCAATAAAGAGCGGGTTAAAGCCGATTTTGTCGGCGGTCACACCGATTAACAGCGAGAACAGGAAGCTGGCGATCCACGCCGCCGAGCCGCGCATGCCGTTGACGGTCGCCATCTGGCCCTTATCAAACGACTCCACGACCAGGGCGCTGAGCATGCAGGAGATAATCTGGTGCCCAAAGCCGCCGATGGAGATCAGCACGATGGTGATATACGGGTCGCGGGTAATGGCGACAATGCCCAGAGAAATCATCAGAAACGCGCCGGTGACGGAGCTGGCGACGACCGAGTTAACGCGGGAGCAGCCGAACAGGCGGGTGTACAATCGCGTCAGGTAGCCACTTGCCACGCTGCCGAGGTCAGCGGCGAGGAACGGCAGCCAGGCGAACATCGCAATCTGCTTCAGGTCCATGCCGTGTTCTTTGGCGAGATACAGCGGCACCCAGAAGCTCAACACCGCCCAGGCCGGTTCCGCCATAAAGGCCGGGATGGCGATACCGTAGAAACGTTTGTTTTTCGAGACGGTTTTCAGCGCGGTCAGGAACGGCAGTTTGACCGCAGGCGGTTCGTTATCCTGCTTGATAAATGCCAGCTCATCCTTGCTCAGGTTCGGGTGCTGCTCCGGGTTGTGGTAGAACGCCCACCAGAGGATCACCCACAGCAGCGCCAGCACGCCGGTAAACATAAACGCACCCTGCCAGCCAAACGACGCGTGAGCAAAGTAGATAATTGGCGGGGCCAGCATCGCACCGATGGAGAAGCCCACGCCCGCCCAACCGGCGGCAACAGGACGTTCCGATTTCGGGAACCATTCACCGATGGTTTTGGCGTTCGCCGGGGTTGCGGCGGCCTCAGAGGCCCCCATAAAGAAGCGCAGGATAGCCAGGTGCAGCCAGCTTCCGGCCCCCGCGTGGAAGATACACATCAGCGCCCAGATCCCGGCGCAGACCATAAAGCCAATCTTCAGGCCGATGACGTCAATCAGCCAGCCGCACAGGGGCTGGAAAATGGTGTAGGCGATCTGGAATGCGCCGACGATCCAGGAGTATTGCTCGGTGGTGATCCCGAGGCTCTCTTTCAGTTCCGGCGCGAGGATCCCCAATGAGTTTCGGGTGATGTAGTTAACGGTGACGCCCAGTAAAAACAGCACCAGCACGTACCAGCGCAGGTTCTTGATGACGCGACGGGTTTTGCTTGTCGCAACGGTGTTATTGATGTCCTGACTCATTTTACTCTCCACAAGACGGACGCTAAGGGGACGGAGGTTCAGGTGTCACACAGATTGTTATGCCTTTGATTTCTATCCGTTTAGAATGCTTAAGTTGCTATACAACTAGTATGGAAGTTGTGTGACAAGTTCACCTTAAGGGAGAAAATGAGTGGGCAATAGTGGATTTTGTGCAAAGTTTCTCATAACGGGCGCAAACCCTCTGGCATGATGGTCGTTATGCCCGCTATTACCTGACAGATACGCTATGAAAATTTTTTCATTTCGCAAATGGAGCCAGATCACAAAATGGACAAAAGGCTAAAAATCACCGAAATCGCCGCCCGTACGCAACTCTCTATCAGTACCGTTTCCCGCGTGCTGGCGGGCAAAGCGAACACCAGCGAAAAAGCGCGTGCAAAGGTGCTGGCGTGCGCACGGGAGCTGGGGGTGATGGATGGCATGGCGGCGGGGCGTCTGCTGCTTAACAGCCTGGTGGTTTTTGCTCCCCAGCGAGCCTTTGACGAGCGGTCCGACATCTTTTACTACCGCGTGATCCAGAGCGTCAGCAAAGGGCTGGCTTCGCACGAGGTTCGGCTACGCTACTGTGCGCTGGAGGAGAACGACAGCGACGCACAGCTTTTTCTGGCACGCATGAACGAGCCGGATACCCAGGCAGCCATTCTGCTCGGTATTGACGATCCGCATATCCACGATCTGGCGGTGGACGTGGGGAAACCCTGCATGCTGATTAACTGCCGTGACCGCCACATGCGTCTGCCTGCCGTAGCGCCGGACCATCGCGCCATTGGCGAGCGGGCGGCGGAATACCTGTTCGAAATGGGACACCGCGACGTGATGAACGTGCTGTGCCTGCGCCGTTACACCATGGAGCTGCGCCTGGCAGGGATCCGCGACGCGTGGCACGCCCATAACCTGACGTTCAGCGACAAGCGCGATCTGCTGGTGGTGCCGAGCTTTAGCGCGCGCGAAACGGAACAGCTGGTTAGCGAGTGGCTTAACCAGCAGAAGGGAAAAGATCTGCCCACCGCGTTTTTGGTCGGCGGCGACTTTATGGCGGCGGGCACCATCAGCGCTTTGCAGAAACAGGGATTGCGGGTACCGCAGGACGTTTCCGTCATGAGCATCGACGGCTTTAATCTGGCGGCGATTCAGGATGTGCCCCTGACGGCAGTGCATGTCCCGCGTGATGAACTGGGAACGGAAGCGGTGCATATGCTCCAGCAGCGGCTGATGCGCCCTGACGCGCCGGTGGGAACCTTGCTGCTGAACGGCACGCTGACCGTGCGGGAATCGGTACGGCGGATACGTCAGGGGAAACGACGCACCGCCGTTGAGCGGGAAGGGCTGTACGACAGTTAAACCATACCCAGCGCGCGCTTGCCGTGGATGTTGAGATCGTTCACGGTAAAGCGGTCCTGCCAGCTTTTTTCATAATCTTCACGCGGGAAATCTCCCGGTGACGCACCGGTTTCCAGCGCTTCCTTCACCTTTTTCGCGTAGGCGAGGTTCTTCTCGCACATCGGCGCGGCAGGGATGTACATCACGTTGCCCCAGCCCTGCTGATTTTCCACCGGAGCGACGGAGTGGATCACATCGCAGTGCCACCACACGGAATCCCCTGCGTCCAGCGCCGGTATGCTGGTTAATGCTTCGATGAGCAGCGGGTGCCATTTTTCCGAAATCGGCAGCACGCGGCCCGGCGCGACGCCGCAGAGTTCGTCTTCCGGCACGTCTTCCAGCAGCGGACGCAGCAGAATGTAAGCCATCGCTTCCGGGATGGGCACCACGTGCAGCAGTCCCTGGCCGGGGATCATGTCCGACAGCGCCGTCCAGCCCTGGAAAGTACGGAACACCGAACACTTGGTGGTGTTATCCACGGTGTACTCTTCCACTTCGGTGCGGTGCGCGGCGTTCCACGGATCGTACTTATCAATATTGCCGTCAAACACGCGGGCAAACACCTGCTGATAGGCAGGCAGCAGCCAGCGCTCCAGCGCGCCGGAATCGGTGTGCGCGCCCAGCCCTTTAGAGGTGGTGCCCGGTGGGCGGCGGCGAATACGATCCGGATAAATCACGCTGACATCCGGATCGAACCACTGCTTGCCGTTGCTCTCGAATGTCCATAAACGGTTCAGGAACGACTGCACCTGCGCCATCTCTTCGCTCTGACGCGCCTGCATTTGCGCCTGCGACCAGTAGATCGGGTAAATCTCCGGACGAGAGGCGGTTAAGGTGCCGAAGAAGTTATCGCCCGGCCCTTTATACACCTCGTCAAACTTATTGAGATCGAGATAGTCGAGCATCGACTGATCCCACGCCAGCGCCTGTTCGCGCGGAAAATGACCTTTGATCACCGCGCAGCCCCGACGCTTAACCGCCTCGCGCTGTTCAGCGGTGATTGTGCCGTTTTTCACATCCGCGAACGGGATCGTCGGCCAGACGGGTTGGCCTTTATTCTTGAGGGCGTTGATCTCTGCCACGCGGGTGGCAATGTTGTCGCTGAGCTTGTCGAACACCGCCTGAACATCACCGATCTGGGCGCGTAGCTCGCGCTTCATCTGACGAATTGCCGCTTTGTGGTCCGCTGGCAAAGTTTCACTGGTAAAGGTCATAACTGCCTCGCATCTTTCATTCGAAAGTAAAAATATCTACAAGTGATACTTTAAGTTAAAAATAAGTTAATGCAAGTTTAAAAACTTGACGCAAGCCACAGGTCGGAAAAAGAGTGATAGGCCGGAGCGGGGCTCCGGCGGGAGAGAGATTAGGCGTCGAACGGGGAATGGTTATCGAGCACGGCCTGAATGACGTTCTGCGCGCCCTGGTGGTTGTTGTCGTCGGTGCTGTAGCGGGCGATCTGTTTGATGCTTTCTGCCGCGTTGTTCATCGCAAATGAGTATTTCACCAGCTTCAGCATCTCCGCGTCATTGCCGCTGTCGCCAATTGCCACGCACTGCTGCGGGGAGAGCTCCCAGCGCTTCAGCAGGCGGCTGATGCCGTTGGCTTTATGCAGGCCAGGAATAATCAAGTCCACAAACCCAAAGCCGCTGGTGACCGGTTTCATAATGCCGTCGAGAGAAACATGCAGCGCGTCGATCAGGTTCGGGATATCGCTGTCGGGCAGGTTCAGTGAGAACTTGAACAGCACATCGTCAATCTCGTGATAATCGCTGACGCGCGTTAAGCGATGGTAGTGCTTAGACATCAGCGCCACAAATTCGTCCGGGGCTTTATCGCTGACGTAAGCGCTCTCCAGTCCGCAGGCCACGAAGTTCAGCGCGTTATCTTTCAGCAATTCGCCAATGACGATCTGCGACTCATGGCGAGTCAGTTCGCCGTGGAAAACGTGTTCCCCGTGATCGAACACCAGCGCGCCGTTTTCCGCCACGAAGGAGATTCGATCTTTAAGCTCAGGGAAGAAGGAGATGAGCTGATAATACTGATTGCCGCTGGCGACAACGAATTCAATACCGCGGGCGTTAAGCTGCTCAAACTGTGCCTGGAAGCGGTCACGATCGTACTGCTTGGCATCATCAAGGAAAGTTCCGTCCATATCGGTGACGATAACTTTTACGGTCATACTGTGCTCCTGGGTCACTGCGTTTTGAAACATTCTAATAACAAGGTGACGGGGAGCACAAATTTAATTTCGAATGAAAGTCAGAAAGCCGGGTGGCGGCTTCGCCTTACCCGGCCTACGGGGGAGACAATGTAGGCCCGGTAAGCGCAGCGCCACCGGGCGTTTTTTTACAGCGTATGCTCGGTACGCGCAATAATATCGTCCTGTGCATCCGGCGACAGGGCGGTGAAGAACGCCGAGTAGCCCGCCACGCGTACCACTAAATCGCGGTACTGGTCAGGGTGTTTCTTCGCTTCCAGCAGCGTTTCGCGCGAGACGATGTTGTACTGAATATGCCAGCCTTTATGCACCTCGAAGAAAGTGCGCAGCAGCACCATCAGCTTCTGGCGATCGCTGTCGTTTTCCAGCGTCGACGGGTTCAGCTTCTGGTTCAGCAGCACGCCGCCCAGAATCGCCTCGGTAGGGAGTTTACCCACGGAGCCGATGACCGCCGTCGGGCCGAGGTGGTCGGTACCGGACGCCGGGCTTGCCCCTTCCGCCAGCGGGGTATGCGCCTTACGTCCGTCCGGAGTCGCCATCGTTGCCGCACCAAACGGCACGTTTGCGGAGATGGAGGAGGTGCCCGCGTAGTAGTTACCGCCAATCGGACCACGACCATAGCGCGGGTTGTGGTACTGCTTCAGCTCTTCAATGTAGGTCTGGTAAGCACGCGTCAGCAGCATATCCACGCTGTCGTCGTCGTTACCGTACTTTGGCGCGCCGTTGATCAGACGCTGACGCAGCTGCTCGTGGGTCAGCCCGTCGAAATCATCCGCCAGCGCCGCCGCCAGCTGCTGTTGACCGATGACGCCCTGTTCAAACACCAGCTTCTTCACCGCCGCCAGACTGTTGCCGAGGTTGGCGATACCCACCTGCAGGCCGGAAACCCAGTCATACTTCGCGCCGCCCTGCTTGATGCTTTTCGCGCGTTCGATGCAGTCGTCCACCAGCGCCGAGCAGAGAATATCGTGCACGTTCTCTTCCAGCATGGTGTCCACCACGTACTCAATTTCGATGGATTTGCGGGTGTAGTAGCGAATCTGCGTATCCCACGCCGCCATCACCTCCTCGAAGTTATCGAAGTTACCGGCAGAGAGCGCTTTTTCCTGCGGCAGGAATACCTTACCGCTGGTGGCGTCGCGGCCGCCTTCCAGCGCGGCGAGCATCACGCGGGCAAAGTTGATAAAGCTCATGCCGGTGCAGCGATAGCCCCACTTGCCGCCCACGGCGGTTTCGATACAGCCGATGGCCGCGTAGTCATAGGCGTCATCACGTTCAACGCCGAGCTTGATAAATTCCGGGATAACGATTTCATCGTTGTTGAACGCCGGCATCCCGAAGCCGCAGCGGATCACCTGTACGCAGGCGTCGAGGAAGTCGTTGCTCATGCCTGCGTGGTAACGCACGCTCAGGTTCGGCTGAGTGGAGCGCAGGCGACCGCAGGATTCCAGAATCGCGTAGGAGAGCGGGTTGACCGCGTCCATTGGCTCACCGTTGACCAGCTTCTGGCCGCCGATGGTGACGTTCTGGTACAGCGGGCTACCGGCAGAGGCCTTAGAGTGCGAGCCGGAGCGGATCTTGTTCACTTCCAGCAGCTTCAGCCAGCAGCTGTGCAGCAGCTCAATCGCGTGTTCGCGGTCGAGACTCTGGTTCAGCTCCACGTCGCGGCGGTAGAACGGATAGAGATACTGATCCATACGGGCAAACGACACGGAGTGACCGTTAGACTCAATCTGCAGGATCAGCTGAATGAAATAGCACAGCTGCAGCGCCTGCCAGAAGGTTTTTGGCGGCTCGTGGGCAATCACGTCGCAGTTTTCCGCCATTGCCAGCAGCTCGTCGCGGCGGCTTTCGCGGGTTTCCGTGGCCGCCATTTCGCGTGCCAGAGCGGCAAAACGTTTGATGTGCAGGCTCACCGCGTCCAGCACGATATCGATCGCTTTCAGGAACTGGTCGCCGTGCAGATCGTCCAGCACCGTCAGGTTGATACGCGAGCGGCGCTCGGCGACTTTAGCGCGCAGGCCGTCGAGACCTTTCTCCAGCACCAGCGGGAAGTTCACCGCCAGGTGCGCGTCGCCGGAGGTCATGTTGCCTTCGGCTTTGATAATACCGGTTTCCAGCAGGCCTTTTTGCTCGTCGGTGAACATGCCGTAGCAGCGATCCTGCACCGTCTGGCCGCGCCACCACGGGCAGATCGCATGCAGGACGCGCTTGTTCTCTTCGCTCACCGCAAAGCCCGCGCCCGGACGGTCCGCCAGATCGTCGATCTCTTTTTCAATCCAGGAGACGGTGTATTCCGGGAAGATAGGTGCGGCGCGAACTTCGCTTGCCTGGTTACCGATAATCAGCTCGTCGTGTTTGATCCAGATGGTACGCTCAGCCAGATGATGTGCCAGCGCCAGGGCGCGACGCACCGGGATCGGCTTGTCCATGTGCTGCTGGTACATTTCGGTGTAATGCTGCGCGCGCTCGGTACAGACCGGCGGCTTAACGATATGGACCAGCGCGGTTTTGTGCGCCTTGATGCGCTCGCTGAGGGTGTTGAGATTTAACGTTGTCATAGGTTTATCCTCGTAAGGTCGCGGTTAACCCTTTCTGGCAGGCGTACTGCTGCGCGAAGTCCAGCAGGGCAGGGTTATCCAGCGGTTTGTCAGGGGCAGAGTAGGGTTGGCCAAGCAGGGTGTATTTGTTCATGCCCAGCGTGTGATACGGCAGAAAATGAATATCATCGACGCCAAGTTCATCGGCGGCGAAGTTGGTAATGGCGGTTACGGACGCTTCATCGGCATTGAAGCCCTGAATCAGCGGTACGCGAATGGTGATTTTTTTCCCGGCAGCGGCAAGGCGCTTCAGGTTATCGAGGATCCGTTTGGCCGAGCCGTCCGTCCACTGTTTGAACACCTCAGGATCGACGTGTTTCAGGTCGGCGAGGAACAGATCGACGTACGGTAATGAAGGCTCGATATAGTGCCACGGCACGTGAAGACAGGTTTCAACGGCGGTGTGGATCCCCTGTTCGTGGCTGGCTTTAAACAGCGCGTGCGCCAGCTCCGGGTTCATAAACGGCTCGCCGCCGGAAAGCGTAATACCGCCGCCGCTGCGGTCGTAAAAGGGCTTATCGCGCAGCACGGTTGCCATGATCTCGCCCACCTGCTGTTCTTCACCGCATACGGTCAGCGCCTGCGTCGGGCAGCAGTCGGTGAGGGCGTTGAGCGTCTCTTCACGCAATTTTTCACGGTGGATGACGAGACCATTCAGCGCGCGTTCGATACAGCCCGGCGCCGCCTGCTGACACAGGTCGCAGCCGTCAAGGCACAGGCGCGCATCAAACAGCACGTCCCGGCTACGGGAACGGCTTTCCGGGTTCTGGCACCAGCGACAGCCCAGCGAGCAGCCTTTCAGGAACACCACGGTACGAATACCGGGGCCATCGTGGGTGGAGTAACGCTGAATATTGAAGATCATGTTTTTACCCTCATGTTGCATATGAAGATTAAATGACTTTCGAATGAAAGTTATCTTGATGCAGGTCAACTCCTGAGCAGGTTTTCATGTGATAGGTTAAGTGCAGGCTAATTTTGAGGGTGACATCATGGAACTTTATCTCGACACATCAGACGTTGCGGCAGTCAAAAAGCTGGCGCGTATCTTCCCGCTGGCGGGCGTGACCACCAACCCAAGCATTGTGGCGGCAGGTAAAACGCCGCTGGATGAGCTTCTGCCCGCGCTGCACGACGCGATGGGCGGTAAAGGCCGTCTGTTCGCGCAGGTGATGGCGACGACCGCTGAAGGTATGGTGGAAGACGCGCGTAAGCTGCGCGCGATGATTAACGACCTGGTGGTGAAATTGCCGGTAACTGCCGAAGGGCTGGCAGCCATCAAGATGCTGAAAGCGGAAGGCATTCCGACGCTGGGCACGGCGGTGTACGGCGCGGCCCAGGGTATGCTCTGCGCGCTGGCAGGAGCAGAGTATGTCGCGCCATACGTGAACCGCGTGGACGCGCAGGGCGGGGACGGTATCCAGACCGTGGTTGAGCTGCAACAGCTGCTGACGCTGCACGCCCCGCAATCAAAAGTGCTGGCCGCGAGCTTTAAGACCCCACGTCAGGCGCTGGACTGCCTGCTGGCAGGATGCGAGTCCATCACGCTGCCGCTGGACGTGGCGCAGCAGTTTATTACCTCTCCTGCGGTAGACGCAGCGATTGTGAAGTTTGAGCAGGACTGGCAGGGGGCGTTTGGTCGGACGTCGATTTGACGGGTGCGGCCTGATGCCCTCACCCCAACCCTCTCCCACAGGGAGAGGGAGCAAACACTAAAACGGCAACCTGAAGGTTGCCGTTTGCTTTAACCTCCACAAACCTCACACCCCGGATTACGCATCAGCTTCATCTCGCGGAACTGGCAGGTCATCGCGTCAAACATCACGATTTTTCCTGCGGCAGGCGTACCGTAATGTGCCAGCACTTTAATCGCTTCCATCGCCTGCAGCGACCCAATCACGCCGACGAGCGGCGCCATCACGCCCGCCTCAACGCAGGTTAGCGCATTCTCACCAAACAGACGGCTCAGACAGCGGTAGCAGGGGGCCCCCTCCGCATAGGTGAAGACGCTGATCTGCCCCTCCATGCGGATCGCCGCACCGGAGACCAGCGGGGTTTTGTGGGCAAAACAGCCTGCATTAAGCTGGTTACGAACGGCGACGTTATCGGTGCAGTCGAGCACCAGATCGTGCTGCGCAATCTGCGCAAATAACGCCTCGTCATCCAGCATCGCGTCAAGCAGGGTGAACTGAACGTTGGGGTTGATGCGCGCCAGGGCAGCCCGGGCGGATTCCACTTTTGGCTCGCCAATGGTCGCGTCGCTGTGCAGCGTCTGGCGCTGGAGATTAGACACCGATACGGTATCAAAATCCAGCAGCGTCATCCTGCCCACGCCCGCCGCGGCCAGGTATTGCGCGGCGGCGCAGCCGAGCCCGCCGAGGCCAACAACCAGCACGCTGGCCGCCTTGAGTGCTTCCTGTCCCTCGAAATCAAATCCGCGCAGGACAATCTGGCGGTTGTAGCGCATCATCTCCTGGTCGCTCAGTTCCACCATCATGTCAGCCTCCGAACAGGTGGTTGAAGCGCTCTACCTCAACCCATTCACCCGCTTCCACGTTGCCGCGCTCGCGCTCCAGCACGATAAAGCAGTTGCCCAGGCTGAAGGAGCTGAAAATGTGCGAACCCTGGTGCCCGGTCGTGCTGACTTCCAGCTCACCGTGCGCGTTATGCGCCAGAATGCCGCGCTGGAAATCAAGCCGACCCGGCGATTTTTTCAGGCGCGTCGCGGCGCGCACGCGCAGGCGTTCCGGCAGCGGGCTGGCGGCGTTGCCGGAAAGCTTCGCCAGCAGCGGGATCACCAGCTGGTAAAAGGTGAGTGCCGCTGAGACCGGGTTACCCGGCAGACCGCAGAAGCAGCTGTGCGGAAGCTTGCCAAACGCGAACGGTTTGCCCGGTTTGATTGCCAGCTTCCAGAAGGCGATTTCGCCCAGCTCTTCAAGAAGGGTTTTGGTGTAATCCGCTTCTCCCACGGAGACGCCGCCGGAGCTGATGACCACATCGGCGGATTTATCCGCCTCAATAAATGCCGCGCGCAGTTTTTCCGGATCGTCAGGAATGATGCCGAGATTAATCACTTCGCAGCCCAGCTGCTCCAGCATCAGGTGGACTGCCAGCCGGTTGGTGTCGTAAATCTGACCGTCCTGCAGCGGCTGGCCCGGAAGCTGCAGCTCGTCACCGGTGGAGAACACCGCGACGCGCACTTTCCGGATAACGTCAATGTCCGCGATGCCGAGCGAGGCCAGCACCGGCAGCTCCGCCACCGTCAGTTTCTGCCCGGCGGCAAAGACCGTTGCGCCAAGGGTAATGTCCTCGCCGGTACGGCGGATGTTCTGGCCCGCTTTGACGCTGGCGGTAAAACGCACGCCGTCGTCCGTCTGTTCGGTTTCTTCCTGCATCACCACGGCATCGCAGCCTGGCGGAACCGGCGCGCCGGTCATGATCCGCACGCAGGTGCCCACAGGCCATTCACCGCTAAACGGCTGACCGGCAAAGGCTTTACCCGCCACCGGCAGGGCGTTGCCCGTCTGGAGGTCCGCCAGGCGTACCGCGTAACCGTCCATCGCGGAATTATCGAACCCCGGTACGTTAAGCGGAGAGACGATATCGCGCGCGGCGATTCGGCCAAAACAGCGCACGAGGGGCAGCGTTTCGACGTCTTGCAGCGGGGAAAGTCGGTCAAGCATCTGCGTGAGTGCCGTCTCAAGCGGCATCAGTCCGGCGGTAAAATCCATGGTGGGCTCCTGAGGAGTAACAACGAAAGCGTCCATTATGGCAGAAAAGTGCGGCTAACTGTATGACCCGATGGGTGTACGCTTTACATCACAGTTGCGTCTTTCTATATTCAAAAATCATCTGAAGTTTCATCGACGATAATGATATTTATAGAAAAAGCCGCGAATCAGGCTAACGGGTGATGCGAATGGTTAATGCGGTAATCGCAATTCATGGTGGCGCAGGGGCAATCACCCGTGCACAGCTCAGTCCTGAGCAGGAAAAGCGTTATATTGACGCGCTGTACGCCATTGTTGAAACAGGTCAAAAAATGCTGGAAGCGGGCGAGAGCGCGCTGGATGTGGTCACCGAGGCGGTGCGTCTGCTGGAGGAGTGTCCGCTCTTTAATGCAGGTATCGGTTCAGTCTTTACCCGGGATGAAACCCACGAGCTGGATGCCTGCGTGATGGACGGCGTCACCCTTAAGGCAGGCGCCGTGGCGGGAGTGAGTCATCTGCGTAATCCGGTGCTGGCGGCGCGTCTGGTGATGGAAGAGAGTCCGCACGTTCTGCTGACGGGCGCCGGGGCGGAGAAATTTGCCCGTGAGCACGGAATGGAACCGGTATCGTCCGATCTTTTTTCCACGGAGGAGCGCTATCAGCAACTGCTGGAAGCCCGTTCAGCGGGCATGACGCAGCTTGACCATACTGCGCCGCTGGATGAAACCACCAAAATGGGCACGGTCGGCGCGGTGGCGCTGGATAAGGCCGGCAACCTCGCGGCGGCGACCTCAACGGGCGGCATGACCAACAAGCTGCCCGGCCGCGTCGGCGACAGCCCGCTGCCGGGCGCCGGCTGCTATGCCAATAACGCCACGGCGGCGGTGTCGTGTACCGGCACCGGGGAAGTGTTTATTCGCGCCCTCGCGGCCTACGACATCACCGCGCTGATGGATTACGGCGGTTTAAGCCTGAGCGAGGCCTGCGAGCGCGTGGTGATGGAAAAATTACCTGCCCTGGGCGGCGTCGGCGGCCTAATTGCCGTGGACCGTGAGGGCAACGTGGCCCTGCCGTTTAACAGCGAAGGGATGTATCGCGCCTGGGGTTACGCCGGTGATGAACCGAGCACGGGCATCTATCGTGAATAAGGGGGCCGCGCGTGCCGCACAGTGAAGAGCTGGACAACGGCGAAGTACTGGCTGTCCATCAGCTGAATATTGCGTTTCAGGAAGAGCGGCAGTTCATCCCTGCAGTAGAAAATTTATCGTTCTCGCTCAGACGCGGCGAGACGCTGGCGATTGTTGGCGAATCCGGTTCCGGTAAATCGGTCACCGCGCTGGCGCTGATGCGTCTGCTGGAACAGACGGGCGGGCAAATCAGCAGCGAGAAGATGCTCCTGCGCCGCCGTAATCGTCAGGTCATTGATTTAAACGAGCTGAGCGGCGCGCAGATGCAGGGCGTGCGCGGGGCAGATATTGCGATGATCTTTCAGGAGCCGATGACTTCGCTTAACCCGGTTTTCCCGGTAGGGGAACAGATTGCCGAGTCCATCCGGCTGCACCAGGGGCTAAGCGGCGATGAGGCGCTCAACGAAGCCAGAAGGATGCTGGAGCTGGTGCGCATTCCCGAGGCGCAGGCCATTCTGGGACGTTACCCGCATCAGCTTTCCGGCGGTATGCGCCAGCGGGTGATGATTGCCATGGCGCTCTCCTGCCGTCCGGCGGTACTGATTGCGGATGAACCGACAACGGCGCTGGACGTGACGATTCAGGCGCAGATCCTGCAGCTTATCAAAGTGCTGCAGCAAGAGATGGAGATGGGGGTAATATTTATCACCCACGATATGGGCGTGGTGGCTGACATCGCCGACCGGGTGCTGGTGATGCACAAGGGCAATGCGGTGGAAACCGGCACGGTCGAACAGATTTTTCATGCCCCTGTGCATCCTTATACTAAAGCGCTGCTGGCGGCGGTGCCGCGTCTTGGCGCGATGAACGGCAGCGACCTGCCGCGTCGTTTTCCGCTGATTTCCCTTGAAGCGACAGGGCAGCAGGAGGATGAACGCGAGCAGGATACCGTGGTGCCGGGCAAACCCATTCTTGAAGTGCGCGACCTGGTGACCCGTTTTCCGCTGCGCAGCGGGATTTTCAATCGCCTGAAGCGCGAAGTCCACGCGGTCGAAAACGTCAGTTTCGATTTATGGCCGGGCGAAACGCTGGCGCTGGTGGGGGAGTCCGGCTGCGGGAAATCCACCACCGGACGCGCACTGCTTCGGCTGGTGGAGACGCAGGAAGGGACAATCACCTTTAACGGCGAACGAATCGACACCCTGCCAGACAACAAATTACAGGCGGTACGCCGGGATATTCAGTTTATTTTCCAGGATCCGTATGCCTCCCTCGACCCGCGCCATACGGTGGGATACTCCATTATGGAGCCGCTGCGGGTGCATAATCTGCTCGACGGCGAAGCAGCGCAGCGTCGCGTGGCCTGGCTGCTGGAGCGCGTCGGCCTCAAGCCGGAACATGCCTGGCGTTATCCGCATGAGTTTTCCGGCGGGCAGCGGCAGCGTATCTGCATTGCCCGTGCGCTGGCGCTGAACCCGAAAGTGGTGATTGCGGATGAATCCGTTTCAGCGCTGGATGTCTCAATCCGGGCGCAAATCATCAACTTATTGCTCGATTTACAGCGGGATATGGGCATCGCTTTCCTGTTTATCTCGCACGATATGGCGGTGGTCGAGCGCATCAGCCATCGCGTGGCGGTGATGTTCATGGGGCAAATCGTGGAGATAGGTCCGCGAAAGGCAGTGTTTGAGAACCCGCAACATCCTTACACTCGCAAGCTTATCGCGGCGGTACCGGTTGCTGACCCCGCGCATCGTCACGGCCAGCGCGTGCTGCTGCAGGATGAAATGCCGAGCAATATTCGCAAACGCGGCGAGGCCGTTGAGCGCGTGACGCTGCGCGAAGTCGGGCCGGGTCATTTCGTCGCTCCCCCGCGTCAGGACAATGCGTTTTCGCGGTTATAACTTACAACAGGCAGGAGAACACAATGGTTACTTTTGTAGCGCGTAGATGGTTGTTAGCCGCGAGCGTGACGGCAGCCCTGGCCGCTGCCCCCGCGTTCGCTGCCAAAGATGTGGTGGTTGCTGTCGGCTCCAACTTCACCACGCTGGATCCGTATGACGCCAACGATACGCTTTCCCAGGCGGTGGCGAAATCGTTCTATCAGGGGCTGTTCGGCCTGGATAACGAGATGAAGCTCAAAAATGTTCTGGCGCAGGGGTATACCGTCTCCGACGACGGTCTGGTCTATACCATCAAGCTTCGTTCCGGCGTGAAGTTCCAGGACGGTACCGATTTCAATGCGGAGGCGGTAAAGGTCAACCTTGACCGTGCCAGCAACCCGGAAAACAGCCTGAAGCGCTATAACCTTTATAAAAACATCGCCAGCACCGAGGCGGTGGATCCGACGACGGTCAAAATCACGCTGAAAGCGCCATTCTCGGCGTTTATCAATATACTGGCGCACCCGGCAACGGCGATGATCTCGCCTGCCGCGTTGAAAAAGTACGGCAAGGAGATTGGCTTCCACCCGGTCGGTACCGGCCCGTACGAGCTGCTCACCTGGAACCAGACCGATTTTGTGAAGGTGAAGAAATTCCCAGGGTACTGGCAGAAAGGGCTGCCGAAGCTGGACACCATCACCTGGCGTCCGGTGGTGGATAACAATACCCGCGCAGCGATGCTGCAAACGGGTGAGGCGCAGTTTGCTTTCCCCATCCCGTATGAGCAGGCCGCTATTCTGCAGAAAAACAGCAAGCTGGAGCTGGTGGCCAGTCCGTCAATCATGCAGCGCTATATCAGCATGAACGTCACGCAGAAGCCGTTTGATAACCCAAAGGTACGTGAAGCGATCAACTATGCGATTAACCGTCAGGCGCTGGTGAAGGTCGCTTTTGCGGGCTATGCCACCCCGGCGACCGGCGTGCTGCCTCCGGCCATTGCCTATGCGCAAAGCTATCAGCCGTGGCCGTACGATCCGGCTAAAGCGCGCGAGCTGCTCAAAGAGGCGGGCTTCCCGAACGGTTTCAGCACCACGCTGTGGTCGTCGCACAATCACAGTACCGCCCAGAAGGTACTGCAGTTCACCCAGCAGCAGCTGGCGCAGGTGGGCATCAAGGTGCAGGTCACCGCGATGGATGCCGGTCAGCGGGCCGCCGAGGTCGAGGGGAAAGGGCAGAAAGAGAGCGGCGTGCGGATGTTCTATACCGGCTGGTCGGCGTCGACCGGTGAAGCCGACTGGGCGCTTGCACCGCTGTTTGCTTCGCAAAACCGGCCGCCAACCCTGTTTAACACCGCGTTTTACAGCAATCCGCAGGTGGACAACGATCTGGCCGATGCCCTGAAAACCACTAAACCGGAAGAGAAAGCGCGCCTCTACAAAGACGCCCAGGACCTTATCTGGAAAGAGTCGCCGTGGGTACCGCTGGTGGTGGAGAAACTGGTTTCAGCCCATAACAGAGCGCTGACCGGATTCTACATCATGCCGGATACGGGCTTTAGCTTTGACGATGCGGATTTAAAATAACACTCATGCTGAATTATGTTTGTAAACGCTTGCTTGGGCTTATCCCGACGCTGCTGATTGTGGCGATACTGGTATTTTTGTTTGTGCATATGCTGCCGGGCGATCCGGCGCGTCTGGTTGCCGGGCCGGAAGCAGATGCCGCCGTCATTGAGCTGGTGCGCAAGCAGCTGGGCCTGGATCAGCCACTGTATATGCAGTTTCTTCATTACATTTGCAACGTTCTGCAGGGCGATTTTGGCATCTCGATGGTGTCGCGTCGTCCGGTAGCGGAGGAAATCGCCAGCCGCTTTATGCCCACGTTCTGGCTAACGATTGCCAGTATGAGCTGGGCAGTGGTGTTTGGGCTGGGCGCTGGGATTGTTGCGGCGGTCTGGCGCAACCGCTGGCCGGATAAGCTCGGTATGGCGCTGGCGGTCACCGGTATCTCTTTTCCGGCGTTCGCGCTGGGGATGCTGCTGATGCAAATCTTCTCCGTTGAGCTGGGCTGGCTGCCGACCGTTGGGGCCGATACCTGGAAGCATTACATTCTGCCCTCTATGACGCTGGGGGCTGCCGTCTCGGCGGTAATGGCCCGCTTTACCCGCGCCTCCTTCGTTGACGTGCTGAGTGAAGATTATATTCGCACCGCGCGGGCGAAAGGGGTCAGCGAGAAGTGGGTCATTCTTAAGCACGGGTTTCGTAATGCGATGATCCCGGTGGTGACGATGATGGGACTGCAGTTTGGCTTTCTGCTGGGCGGCTCTATCGTCGTGGAAAAGGTCTTCAACTGGCCGGGGCTGGGGCGTCTGCTGGTCGATTCGGTCGAGATGCGCGACTACCCGGTAATTCAGGCGGAAGTCCTGCTTTTCTCCCTGGAGTTTATTCTTATCAATTTAGTGGTGGATGTGCTCTACGCCGCCATTAACCCGGCCATCAGGTATAAGTAAAATGCGATTGTTGAACTGGCGACGTCAGGCCGTTTTAAACGCTATGCCGGGGCTGAAACCGGAGCATATCCGCACGCCATGGTCGGAATTCTGGCGGCGTTTTCGCCGTCAGCCGGTCGCCATGACGGCGGGGCTGTTTGTGCTGCTGCTGATTGCGGTGGCGATCGTTGCACCCTGGGTGGCGCCGTTTGATGCGGAAAACTATTTTGACTACGACCGCCTGAACGATGGGCCGTCCATGCTCCACTGGTTCGGCGTGGATTCCCTTGGGCGCGATATCTTCAGCCGCGTGCTGGTGGGGGCGCAAATCTCGCTTGCCGCCGGGGTGTTTGCGGTACTGATCGGCGCGGCAATCGGTACCGTGCTGGGTCTCGTCGCCGGATATTACGAAGGCTGGTGGGACCGCATCATCATGCGAATCTGCGACGTGCTGTTTGCCTTCCCCGGTATTCTGCTGGCCATTGCCGTGGTGGCCATTATGGGCAGCGGCATGGCGAACGTGATTATTGCCGTTGCGGTATTTTCGATTCCCGCCTTTGCCCGACTTGTGCGCGGCAACACGCTGGTGCTGAAACAGCAGACGTTTATCGAGTCCGCCCGCAGCATGGGGGCCAGCGATGCCACCATTCTGTTCAGCCATATTCTGCCGGGAACGGTGTCGTCTATTGTGGTCTATTTCACCATGCGCATCGGCGTGTCGATTATTTCTGCGGCCAGCCTGTCGTTTCTGGGGTTAGGCGCACAGCCACCGACGCCGGAGTGGGGCGCGATGCTGAACGAGGCGAGGGCAGATATGGTGATTGCGCCGCACGTGGCGATCTTCCCGAGTCTGGCGATTTTCCTGACCGTGCTGGCGTTTAACCTGCTGGGGGACGGGCTGCGCGACGCGCTGGATCCGAGGATTAAGGGGTAGGGCAGTGGAATGTGCCGGGTGGCGGCTACGCCTTACCCGGCCTGGAAATGAGGTGCAGTGCGATTAAACCCGGCTACCCCACAGGTCATATTCGTCCGCGTTTTCAACCTTCACGCGAATAATATCACCCGGCTTAACGCGAGTTTCGCCGTTCAGGTACACCGCGCCGTCGATTTCAGGGGCATCTGCCATGCTGCGGCCAATTGCGCCTTCTTCGTCCACTTCGTCAATGATAACCATGATCTCACGGCCCACTTTCTCCTGCAGACGTTCAGCAGAGATCTGCTGTTGCAGCTGCATAAAGCGGTTCCAGCGCTCTTCTTTCACCTCTTCCGGCACCTGATCCGCCAGTTCGTTGGCTGTTGCGCCTTCAACCGGGCTGTACTTGAAGCAGCCTACGCGGTCCAGACGCGCTTCTTTCAGGAAATCGAGCAGCATCTGGAAATCTTCTTCGGTTTCACCCGGGAAGCCGACGATGAAGGTTGAGCGCAGGGTCAGATCCGGGCAGATTTCGCGCCACTGTTTAATGCGTGCCAGCTGACGGTCAACGGAGCCAGGACGCTTCATCAGCTTCAGGATACGCGGACTGGCGTGCTGCAGCGGGATGTCCAGATACGGCAGGATTTTGCCTTCCGCCATCAACGGAATGACGTCGTCAACGTGCGGATATGGGTAGACGTAATGCAGACGCGTCCAGATCCCCAGCTTCGCGAGCTGCTCGCACAGGCCCACCATGCTGGTTTTCACCGGCTCGCCGTTGTGGAAACCGGAACGGTGCTTCACGTCTACGCCGTAAGCAGAGGTATCCTGGGAAATCACCAGCAGTTCTTTCACGCCAGCATCGGCCAGACGTTTAGCTTCCGCCAGCACGTCGCCAATCGGACGACTCACCAGATCGCCACGCATGGACGGGATGATGCAGAAGGTGCAGCGATGGTTGCAGCCTTCGGAAATTTTCAGGTAAGCGTAGTGACGCGGCGTCAGCTTCACGCCCTGTTCCGGCACCAGGCTCAGGAACGGATTGTGCTTTGGTTTTGGCACGTAGTGATGAACATGTTCCAGCACCTGCTCGTAACTGTGCGGGCCAGTGATCTCCAGCACCTTCGGATGCACTTCGCGGATCTGGTCCTCTTTCGCGCCCAGACAGCCGGTCACAATGACTTTGCCGTTTTCCGTCAGGGCTTCACCGATGGCTTCCAGGGACTCCTGAACCGCGCTGTCGATAAACCCGCAGGTGTTCACAATCACCATATCGGCGTTGTCGTAGCTTGGCACCACGTCATAGCCTTCGGTACGAAGTTCGGTCAGGATGCGTTCGGAATCCACCAGGTTTTTCGGGCAGCCGAGGGAGACGAAGCCGATTTTCGGCGGGTGCGTAACATTGCTCATAGGTTAAAAATTCATCAATTATGGAGTTATCAGGGCGGGATTTTACAGCGTATCGCGTGGGATTTATACACTCTTTGCAAGCGGGATGTGCCGGGCAGAGGTTGTAACATTGTAAATAATGTTAATCAGTTAAGAATAATTGATCTCAGGCATTAAACTGTACAAAAAATGAACTTATTCTGACTGTGCAACATGGCTGACAGAGGAGGAAATAGTATGTCCGTTGACAGACTGAAACGCGATCTGCTTAACAAGCTGATCAACGCCCGAATCGACCTGGCCGCTTATCTGCAGCTCAGGAAGGCCAAAGGCTATATGTCAGTCAGCGAAAGCGAACATCTGCGTGATAATCTGTTTGAACTTTGCAATTTCATGCGTGAAAAAGCACCGATCCTGAGGGCGGAATACGATGAATGCGAGTTAATGGCGCTGCGTCGTGCCGCTGAGGTGCTCTCCATTGCTGGGGTATGTTTGATGAACGGACGCCACGACTGCCCGAATTTTATCGCTGTGAACGCGGAGAAGCTTGAAAACTGCCTGACAACGCTCTCTCTATGCATCATGTGTCTGTCCGAGCACGAGAAGCTTGAGCAACACTGAGCCCGGGGGAGGCAACTCCCCCTTCTGATTAAGCTTTTGTAAAAGTGGTAACGCGCCCGGAGGTACTGGCTAATCTTTATGCCATATGCCGAAAAAGGAGCGCGTCATGCCACGGTCCTCGTTGATTTTCCTTCCTGCGTTGTGCTTTTCCTTTTCACTTCTTGCGGCGCCAGAGGCGGTGAAGGTCGAGGTGCTGCAAAACCGACTCGATCACCCCTGGTCGATGGCGTTCCTGCCGGACAATAAAGGGCTTCTGGTGACCCTCAAGGGCGGGCAGCTCAAACACTGGCAGGCTGGAAAAGGGCTTTCCGATCCCATTGTCGGCGTTCCGAAGGTCTGGGCGAACGGTCAGGGAGGATTGCTGGACGTGGTGCTGGCGCCTGATTTTGCAACGTCGCGCCGCGTCTGGCTGAGTTACGCCGAAGCAGGGCATGACGGCAAAGCCGGAACGACGGTGGGTTATGGCCGCTTAAGCGACGATCTTTCCCGCATCGAGGCATTCCAGGTCGTGTTTCGCCAGATGCCGAAACTCTCTACCGGTAACCATTTTGGCGGACGGCTGGTGTTTGACGGCAAAGGCTACCTCTTTATCGGACTCGGCGAGAACAACCAGCGCCCGACGGCGCAGGACCTGGACAAACTGCAGGGGAAAGTGGTGCGCCTGACCGAGGACGGTAAAGTGCCTGCGGATAACCCCTTTGTGAACACCGCCGGCGCACGGCCGGAAATCTGGTCTTATGGCATTCGCAACCCGCAGGGAATGGCGATGAATCCGTGGAGCGACACGCTCTGGCTGAACGAACATGGCCCGCGCGGCGGGGATGAAATCAATATCCCGGAGAAAGGCAAAAATTACGGCTGGCCGCTGGCAACACACGGCATTAATTACAGTGGCCTGAAAATCCCCGAAGCCAAAGGTGAACACGTCGAGGGAACCGAGAAGCCGCTGTTTGTCTGGAAAGTCTCGCCCGCGGTCAGCGGCATGGCGTTCTACAACAGTGACGTTTTTCCGCAGTGGAAAAACAAACTGTTTATTGGGGCGCTAAAGGAGAAAGACGTTATCGTCCTGAGCGTGGAGGGCAACAAGGTCACGGAGGACGGGCGCATCCTGGGCGATCGAGATCAACGTATTCGCGATGTGCGGGTGGGGCCGGACGGGTATCTGTATGTGCTCACCGATGAAACGGACGGGCAACTGCTAAAAGTCAGCCCGTCCGGTGCGTAATCAGGTGACCGGGGTCATCACGACGTTACGGTACGCCGGACGCTCGCTCAGTTGCTTGAGCCAGCGTTCAAGGTGAGGGCGCGGCGTCCAGTTCAGCCCCATATTGGTCAGGTTCCAGACAAACGGCGCCACGGCAATATCCCCCACGCCGAACGTCTCGCCGGAGAACCAGGCGCGCTTCGCCAGTTCGTCATCCATCATGGCAAACAGGTTTTCACAGGAATCCTGAGCGGCATGAATAGCAGGATAGTCGCGCTCGGCCTCGGGGGTTCTCACCAGTCCCATCAGGATAACCCGGTGAACAGGAGAGAACGTCTGGTTTGCCCAGTCCATCCACTTTTCACCCTGGGCGCGCTGCGCCGGGTTTTCAACCCACAGGCGGCCAAGACCGTACTGGGCGGCGAGGTAGCGCACAATGGTGTTAGATTCCCAAAGCGTTGCGTCTGTTTCGTCATCGCGCAGCAGCGGCACCAGGCCGTTCGGGTTCATCGCCAGATAGTCGGCCTCTCTGTTTACCCCGTATGCCATGCCAGCCATAATTTGATTAAACGGTAAATCCAGCTCTTCCAGCGTCCAGAGCACTTTCTTCACGTTGGTCGAATTGTTCCTGCCCCACAGCGTAATCATATTTACTCCTGATGAGTTGTGAATCCGGGTCACCTTTTTCGCCATGGTGAGATAAACCTAACAATTACGCAACAGAAGACAAAAAAATCGCCTGAATCAAAGCGTAAATGAATGTTATTGCATAAACTTTAATAACTTTACCCTCGCTGGGTTTCTTTCACCGTTTTAGTGCGCTATTACTCATCGCTTCTTGCGACACGGTGATGTGACGTAATTTTTGAATGGACACTCGGGTGGCATTTATGACGCGAAAAATGACTTCTCTGCGCAGCCTGGCGGCAGGCTCTGCGCTCCTTTTCCTGTTTGCACCAACTCTCTACGCAGCAGAACAGGCTGCGCCCGAAGCGCCACCGGTGGATGCGCGCGCCTGGATCCTGATGGACTATGCCAGCGGGAAAGTGCTGGCGGAAGGCAATGCCGATGAGAAACTCGATCCGGCCAGCCTGACCAAAATCATGACCAGCTATGTGGTCGGCCAGGCCTTGAAAGCCGGTAAGATCAAGCTGGACGATATGGTCACCATCGGAAAGGACGCCTGGGCGACCGGTAACCCCGCGCTGCGCGGGTCATCGGTGATGTTCCTGAAGCCAGGGGATCAGGTGTCCGTTTCCGATCTGAACAAAGGTGTAATTATTCAGTCGGGAAATGACGCGTGTATCGCGCTGGCCGATTATGTGGCCGGCAGTCAGGATTCTTTCATTGGTTTGATGAATGGCTATGCGCAGAAACTCGGCTTAACCAACACGACATTCAAAACAGTTCACGGCCTGGATGCGCCGGGACAGTTCAGTACCGCGCGCGACATGGCGCTGTTGGGGAAAGCGCTGATCCACGACGTACCGGATGAATACGCGATCCACAAAGAGAAAGAGTTTACCTTCAACAAAATTCGCCAGCCGAACCGTAACCGTCTCCTGTGGAGCAGCAACGTTAACGTGGACGGCATGAAGACCGGCACCACGGCGGGCGCGGGCTATAACCTGGTGGCCTCTGCGACGCAGGGCGACATGCGTTTGATCTCGGTTGTGCTGGGCACCAAAACCGACCGCATCCGGTTTAACGAATCAGAAAAACTGCTGACCTGGGGCTTCCGTTTCTATGAAACCGTGACGCCGATTAAACCGGATGCCACGTTCGTCAGCCAGCGCGTCTGGTTTGGGGACAAGAGTGAAGTGAATCTCGGGGCGGGGGAAGCCGGTTCCGTGAGCATTCCACGCGGTCAGCTGAAAAACCTGAAGGCCAGCTATACCCTGACCGACCCGCAGCTCACCGCGCCGTTGAAAAAAGGCCAGGTGGTCGGGACGATTGATTTCCAGTTAAACGGTAAGTCAATTGAACAGCGTCCGCTGATCGTGATGGAAGCGGTAGAAGAGGGTGGCTTCTTCAGCCGGATGTGGGATTTCGTATTGATGAAATTCCACAGCTGGTTTGGCAGCTGGTTCAGCTAATCCATCATGCTTTTCTCCCTCTCCCTGTGGGAGAGGGGCGGGGTGAGGGCATCAGACCGCACCCCTCTCAATATATCAACTTCACCTGCTGCGCCTTCGCATGGGCCACAATTTCCTCATCCGGGCGGCAATCGCTGACGATGGCGTCAAACTGCGCCAGCTCGCCCATTCTTGCCGACCGCACCTTACCAAACTTACTGTGATCGACCACCAGCACATGGTATTGCGCGGCGCTTAATGCCCAGTGCTTTACCGGCAGCTCCTCCAGGTTAAAGCAGGTCGCCCCCTGACGCACATTCACGCCCGCGGCGGAATAGAACGCGATGTCCGGACATAAGTTGCTGAGCGTGTCCTGCAGGTTGAGCGGCTTAAAGATAGCGTTGCTGGCGTGAAACTCACCGCCGCAGAGGATCACCCGGCACTCGGGTTTCTCCTGCAGCGCCAGAAAGGTGTTCAGGGAGTAACACACGGCGGTAAAGGGAATACTGCTGTCGATGGCTTCGATAATCCACGGAGTGGTGGTGCCGCAGTCAAAAAACAGCGTCTGGTGCGGCTGTACCAGCGTGGCGGCCAGGCGCGCGGCTTTGCGTTTCTCTTCCACCAGACGCGTTTTCTGATCGCTTATCAGATAATGGCTGGCGCTACGCGGCTCAAGCACAATGTACCCGCCCAGCAGTACCACGGGAGCGCTGTCGCTGTTCAGATCACGACGAATGGTCATCTCTGAGACGCCGAGGAGGTTGGCGGCTTCCTTAAGATGCAGCTTATCACTACGCTTCAGCGCCTGAAGCAGCTGAGCTATGCGGTCATCGCGTCGTGTTTCCATAGTTCCTCAGGATAAAAAAAATGAGCCCCCGCAGGGCGGGGGCTCAGTGTAACCTGTCCGGTTGGGGTTAGTCACGTATCCAGCCTTTGCGGATCGGGAGGGCAAAAATGGCGCGATAAAGGGAAGAGAGCCCCCGGTAGAGCGCTTCACCGAAGAGATTCCACAGGATTGCCGCGCTCACGCAGCCAATCAGTCCTACCAGGAAACCGCCGACCATATCCAGCGGCCAGTGGACGCCAAGATACACGCGGGACCAGGCGATCGCCGCGGCTGCCACCATCAGCACCGCACCAGACCACAGGCGATGCCAGAACAGGAAAGCCAGCGCGAAGGTGAAGATAACCGTACCGTGATCGCTCGGGAAGGAGTCATCCGGCGCGTGGTGCAGGAAGGTATAACCGACATGGTCGACAAAAGGACGATCGTGCGGGAACGCATGGCCGAGAATATAACTAACCAGTACGCTGACCCCGAGCGCCATCGCGACTTTGATCACCAGCTGGCGCTGTGCCTTCACCTGACTGCGAGGGCCCCAGAGCCAGAGGACAGCGGCCAGCACAGGCACGATACTAATCAGATCTTTTGCCAGGAAGGTGGCGAAATCAATCATCCACTCTGGCGAGGCCGGTGTGGCGTTGATCAGATAAAACAGCTGATAATTCAGATTCTCTAGCATAGCGTTATTACTCTTTTGCAAACCGGGTGGAAACCAGCCCGTAGACGGCCACCTGGGAAAACCAAACCCACCACCCGGCCCACAGGTTGTGAGAGAAAAAATGTGCCCCGCGCATCACCTGACCGAAGCCCATCGCCAGACCCAGCAGCACGCCGAGGGCAACAAAGCTCCAGGCGAGACGTGGACGCTCGCGCCAGAAGGCAAAAAACAGCCCCATCACCATAAAACCGCTGGAGGCATGGCCGCCGGGGAAACAGCGCCCCGGACCGCTGTCTGTCGGGACGGCGCTAAACAGGGGGTAAGACATCGCCTTCCCGCCATACTCCACCAGATCCCACGGGCAGCTGTGGTGGCTAATGCTTTTCAGTACGCCCACTACCAGCGCGCCAAGCCCCATCAGCAGCGCCGCCGTAACCAGCCTGGCGTTACGTTTGTAAGCGCCGTAAAGCAGCGCCACGGCACCTAAGGCGATGGCGATGTACTTCGCCAGACGATGGTTGAGCAAATCCAGCAGGTGGTCTTTCTGCAGCGGGAAGCTCTGCGTCGCCGCGTCATACCAAAAACCGGTGATCCATCTGTCGAGCGCTTCATCGCGCGAAAGCCACGTAAACACCACGGCAAGGACTAACAGCACGAAAAGCTGATAACCATAAAAGTGGGAGGGTAAGCGGTAAAGTCGTTTTGTCTTATTTGTCTGTAAGTTAGACAATTCTGAACGGCTGGAAGTGAGTGCCATAATTTGGGATCGTTGACGAGTAATCGGGCTATCATAAATCTGTCAACTTAAGGAAACCTTAAACGAAGACGATATGTGCTTTATTTCTGTTTATCCTCGATAAATCACTATCTCGGGCTGCGGCATTTCATTACACTCGTCGCGATTTTGTCATTTTAAAGAGATTGCATGTTAAACCGTTCTTCTTCTGGTTCACGTCTGGGTCGTCAGGCGTTGCTTTTCCCCCTGTGTCTGGTGCTCTACGAATTCTCCACCTATATCGGCAACGATATGATCCAGCCCGGCATGCTGGCCGTTGTGGAGCAGTACAACGCGGGAATTGAATGGGTGCCGACCTCCATGACCGCCTATCTGGCTGGCGGCATGTTTTTACAGTGGCTGTTAGGGCCGCTGTCGGATCGTATTGGCCGCCGTCCGGTGATGCTGACCGGCGTGGTGTGGTTTATCGTCACCTGTCTCGCTACGCTGCTGGCGCAAAATATCGAGCAATTTACCCTGCTGCGTTTCCTGCAGGGGGTGAGCCTGTGCTTTATCGGTGCCGTGGGGTATGCCGCCATTCAGGAGTCGTTTGAAGAGGCGGTGTGTATCAAAATTACCGCGCTCATGGCAAACGTGGCGCTGATTGCCCCTTTACTCGGGCCGCTGGTGGGCGCCGCGTGGGTACATGTTGCGCCCTGGGAAGGGATGTTTATCCTCTTTGCGGTTCTCGCCGCTATCGCGTTCTTTGGCCTGCACCGCGCAATGCCGGAAACGGCGACCCGTCTGGGTGAAAAACTCTCGCTCAAGGAGCTGGGCCGGGATTACAAAGAAGTGCTGAAGAATGGCCGCTTTCTGGCGGGGGCGCTGGCGACCGGGTTTGTGAGCCTGCCGCTGCTGGCATGGATTGCGCAGTCTCCGGTCATTATCATCAGCGGTGAAAAGCTCAGCAGCTACGAGTACGGTCTGCTGCAGGTGCCGATTTTTGGCGCGCTGATTATCGGTAACCTGGTGCTGGCACGTCTGACGTCACGCCGCACCGTGCGTTCACTGATTATTATGGGTGGCTGGCCGATTGCAGCAGGGCTGATTCTGGCCGCGGTGGCGACCGTTGCGTCATCCCACGCTTATCTGTGGATGACGGCGGGGCTCAGCCTTTATGCTTTCGGGATTGGCGTGGCGAACGCCGGGCTGGTGCGCCTGACGCTGTTTGCCAGCGAGATGAGTAAAGGCACGGTGTCCGCGGCGATGGGTATGCTGCAGATGCTGATTTTTACCGTCGGTATCGAGGTGAGCAAGCACGCTTACGCGATGGGCGGCAACGGTCTGTTCAGTCTGTTTAACCTCGCCAACGGCGTGCTGTGGGTTGGCCTGATGGTGGTGTTCCTGAAGGATAAACGCGTCGGCAACGCCCTGCAACCGTAATCTGTTTATTCCCTCTCCCACAGGGAGAGGGTTAGGGTGAAGGCACCAGACCGCACGATATCAATTAAACGGTGCCTCCCCGTTCAACACCTTCTCAATCACATCCAGCACACCTTCCTCGTTATTATGCGGCGCTTCAAACCGCGCCACCGCTTTAATATGCGGTCTGGCATTCGCCATCGCAAAGCTGAACCCGGACTGACGCAACATCTCCACGTCGTTGCCGCTGTCACCGAAGGCAACTACTTCACTGTCCTCTATGCCCCAGCGCTGTTGCAGGATCCGCAGGCCGTTGGCTTTGTGCACGCTGGGGATAATCAGGTCGATACTGCCGTGGCCGGTTGTCACGGGCACCATAATGTCGTTAAGCTTTTCATGCAGCATCGCCTGGATGCGCGGAATTTCATGGTCTGACACGTTCAGCCCAAACTTGAAGAAAATGTCGTTCAGGTTGTCGAAATCACTCACCATTTCGAGCCGGTGATAGTACTTCGCGGCGATATCCTTAAAGTTATCGTCATAGCATTTCAGCGTATAGGCGCTGTTTTTTCCGCAGGCGATAATCTCAATGCCCGGAACGTCGTTTAATACATTCGCGACGGTCTCGAAATGGGCTTTCGACAATTCACCGTTAAAGACATCCTCTCCGGCGCTCACGACCCAGCCGCCGTTCTCAGCGACGAACGCAATTTCATGCGCAATCTCCGGGAAAAAGGAGATCAGCTGATAGTACTGGTTGCCGCTGGCGACCACGAAGCGAATGCCTTGCGCCTTCATGCGGGCGTACTGCGCCAGAAAGCGCGGGCGGTTATAGGTCTTTGCATCACTCAGGAATGTGCCATCCATGTCGACGGCGATCAGTTTAACGCTCATATCCCTTCTCCAGTGTCGTTTGTTTCGTTTCCGGCTTTGCCACCGCGCGCGCCACCAGCGCGGCGATGATCACCAACCCTAACACCACCAGCATGGCGCTGCGCAGCCCGTAGTGTTCACCCAGGAAGCCGAGCAGCGGCGGCCCCACCAGGAAGGCGAGGTAGCCCGTTGTCGCCACCACGCTGACGCGCTTCGGGGCATCCGGCCCGGTGTCGCTGGCGGCGGAAATGGTCAGCGGGAAGCCGAGTGACGCCCCCAGTCCCCAGAGGATCACCGAGACGCCGGCAATCCAGTCCACGTCCACAAAGATAATCATCGCAATCCCCAGGCCGCCCAGCAGGGCGCTGGCGCGCACCACCGCCACGCGGCTGTAGCGGTCGATAAACCAGCCGCCGGTGAAGCGCCCGACGGTCATCCCCAGCGTAAACCCGGCGTAAATCAGCGAGCCGGAGGTCGGGCTAAAGCCGTGACCGTCCACCATCAGCAGCGGGAGCCAGTCGTTGGCGGAGCCTTCTGCAAACGCCATCGCCAGTACCACCACGCCGATCAGCATCAGCTGGAAATCGCGGTAGAAGGGGAGTCCTTTTTCGGCTGACGAGCGTTCGTCAGCAGAGTTTTTACCGGTGCCGTCCGGGATGGCCCGGATGCCGGTGAGGATCGGAATGATGCACACCAGCGCCGCCAGCAGGATATGCAGATTGGCGGTCACACCCGTGGCCGTCAGCGCCATTCCCACGCCCGCACCGGCCAGCGTACCGAGGCTATAGAAGCCATGCATCATGGGCAGCACGGTTTTGTTCATCTCACGCTCGACCGCCGCCCCTTCAACGTTGATGGCCACCTCCGCAGAACCGAAGCTGCCGCCAAATACCGTCAGCCCCAGCGCGAACAACACCGGCGAGGCAAACCACAGCGCGACGCTCAGCACCACCATCCCGAACACCGCGCAGCACATGGTGGTGCGGATCACTGCTCGCGTACCAAAGCGCTTCACCAGCCATGCGGAACAGAGAATGCCGCTCATGGAACCGATCGACAGGCCGAACAGCACGATGCCCATCTCAGCCGTAGAGACAGGCAAAATATCGCGAATGGCGGGCGTGCGCGTGGCCCAGGAGGCCATCAGCAGACCGGGAATAAAGAAGAACATAAACAGCGCCCACATGCGGAGCTGCAGGGTTTTACGGGGAGAGGTCAGCGTCATTGGGGTAGCACCAGAAGTACAACAATAGCGACAACACTAGCAAGTTTGTGTACATTTGTACACAAACCACGTGAGGAATTTATGAGCAGACCACCGAACGATCCGCATCGCCGGGAGAAGATCCTGCAGGCAACACTCGATACCATTGCCGAGCACGGTATTCACGCCGTCACGCACCGTAAAATCGCCGCCTGCGCGGGCGTGCCGCTGGGGTCGATGACCTACTATTTCGACGGTATGGAGCCACTGCTGGAGGAAGCGTTCACATGGTTTACGCAACAGATGTCGCAGCAGTATCGGGATTTCTTTGCGGGCGTCACCGGGCCTGAAATGGCGTGCGAGTCCATCACCACCCTGATCCACAGTTCGCAGGTGACGACGCCGCACAACATGGCGCTGATGTACCAGCTTTACGCCTTTATGCACCGCAGCGCGGCGCTCAAAACGGTGATGCAGGACTGGATGAAGATGAGCCAGACTACGCTGGAGCAGTGGTTCGATCCGGTTACCACCCGCGCGCTGGATGCGTTTATCGAAGGGATGACGTTGCACTATGTGACCGACCGTGCGCCGTTAACCCGGGACGAGATTCGGGCGATGGTTGGGAGGATTGCGGGGGAGGGAAACGCTTAGACATCGCTCGTTAAGCCTGGCATTACGTATGCCCATGTTTAGAAAAGCTGGATAACGGGCTTTGGTTATTCTTTGTTGGGGTTTATTTAAGGCAACAAAAAACCCATCAACCTTGAACCAAAACGGCGGGGTTGATGGGCTCCACAAATTGGGGACATCAAAGAAAAGCAGTGGCACTAGTTATGACTGCCCCCTGATAAAAAAGTTCTGCGCGTAACAAAAATTTTTTCATTACGCGTAAACTTCAGAGTTATCCGAGTCCTGGCCAGATGATGATGATCAGCGTACCTGCCAGCGTCAGCAGTACGTTGGCGATAGCGTAGGTGCCTGCATAGCCCAGCGCCGGGATGTTGCTGCGCGCGGTGTCGCTGATAATTTCCATGGCCGGCGCACAGGTACGCGCCCCCATCATTGCTCCGAAGAGCAGGGCGCGGTTCATGCGCAGCACGTAGGCACCAAACAGGAAGCAGATCACCACCGGCACCAGGCTGACGATAAGGCCGGAAACCAGCATCTGCCAGCCGACGGCGCCAAGGCTGTGTCCAATGCCGCTGCCGGCGCTTAAGCCAACACCCGCCATAAACACCATCAGACCGAACTCTTTTACCATGTTCAATGCGCCCTGCGGAATGTAACCGAACGTCGGATGGTTCGCTCGCAGGAAGCCCAGCATGATCCCGGCGAACAGCAGACCGGCGGCGTTACCGATTCCGAAACTGAAGTTGCTGAACTGGAAGGTGATCATCCCGATCATCAGGCCCACAATAAAGAAGGCGCAGAAAGCCAGCAGGTCAGTGACCTGGCTGTGAATGGAGATAAAGCCGATGCGGTCGGCAACGGTTTTTACGCGTCGCGCGTCGCCGCTGACCTGCAAAACGTCGCCTTTGTTGAGCACGACGTTGTCGTCGATGGGCATCTCAATCTGGCTGCGGATTACGCGGTTAAGGAAGCAGCCGTGGTCGGTCAGCTTGAGTTGCGCCAGACGACGGCCAACGGCGTTATGGTTTTTCACCACGATCTCTTCGGTGACGATGCGCATGTCGAGCAGATCGCGGTCGAACACCTCTTTGCCGTTTCGGAAGCTTGGGTCGAGACGCGCGTGCGCGTCCGGGTAACCCACCAGCGCGATGTCGTCGCCCATCTGCAGCACCGCGTCACCGTCCGGGTTCGCCAGAATGCCGTTACGGCGGATACGTTCGATGTAGCACCCGGTCTGGCGGTAAATCCCCAGCTCGCGAAGATTTTTCCCGTCTGCCCATGCCACCAGCTCAGGTCCGACGCGGTAGGCGCGGATCACCGGGAGGTAGACTTTACGTTTGCTGTCGGTATCCAGCCCGCGCTCACGGGCGATTTGCTGGGCACTGGTCTGCAGATCCTGATGCTGCAGTTTTGGCAGATAGCGCGCGCCGACAATCAGGCTCACCAGACCAATCAGATAGGTCAGGGCATAGCCCAGGCTCAGGTGGTCGAGCGCTGTCGAAAGCTGTGCGCCAGCCATGCCCGAATGGCGCAGGGTATCCCCTGCACCCACCAGCACTGGCGTAGAGGTCATGGAGCCTGCCAGCATACCGGCCGTTAACCCGATATCCCAGCCAAACAGCTTACCCAGTCCTAAGGCGATCAGCAGTGCGCTGCCGACCATCACCAGCGCCAGCATCAGATAATTTTTGCCGTCGCGGAAGAAAATCGAAAAAAAGTTCGGTCCTGCTTCCACGCCAACACAAAAAATAAACAACATAAAACCTAAGTTGAGCGCGTCCGTGTTAATGCTGAAGTGCTGCTGGCCTAATAATAAGGAGACGACTAAAACGCCAATGGAATTACCAAGTTGAACCGATCCCAGGCGCAATTTACCCAGGCAAAGACCCAGCGCCAGTACCACAAATAATAACAGGATGTAATTCCCATTTAACAAGTCTGCGACGTTTATATTCACGGAGGCTAACTTCTTGTTTACCAGTAAGTTGTTGAATGAAAGGACTTTTTGGGCTACTGTTTTCTGGGTCAGGGAAAGGCGTTAACGCTCCCTGTTTCCTGCTTTATTCCCTAAAACATTAGCTGGCGTGTAGTTTAATCGCATTAGCTACTGACAGCTACTGATTATCGCATCACCCTGTGCGTACTTTGGCAAGGATTGCCGCATTGCTTTATCTGACTGGGCGTCTACCCGACGAAAGTGTATTTGATAGAGATAAGTCAGGAGGATTGTTTGAATATGAAACGAAACTGGGCGGGGGTGATCAGCTGCTTTTTGCTGTTCACGGTCGTATGCATGTCGCTCGCATTTAATGTGAAGGGCGCATTCAGGGCGTCCGGGCATCCGGAGCTGGGGTTGCTCTTCTTCACGCTACCGGGAGCCGCCGCCAGTTTTCTCTCCCGTAAAGGGGAAGTGGTGAAACCGTTACTGGGGGCGATACTTGCAGCGCCATTATGTCTGCTGCTAATGCGCCTGCTGTATGTTTCAACGCGGAGTTTCTGGCAGGAGCTGGCGTGGTTGCTAAGTGCCATATTCTGGTGCGCCCTTGGCGCGCTCTGCTACTTATTTGTGCGCAGCCTGATTCAGCACCGACGGCACCACAAATAAAAACGCCCTCAGGGTGAGGGCGTCCTTTCATTACTGCTCGGCAAACAGGCCAAGATGTTCTTTGGCGTAGGCTTCAAAGTCGGTGCAACCGCCGATGTGTTTCTGATCGAGGAAGATCTGTGGGACGGTTTCAACCGGCTTACCGACTGTTTTTTCCAGATCGGCTTTGGTGATGCCTTCCGCGTGGATGTCCACATAGCGGAAATTGAAGTCATCGCGTTCTGCGGTCAGTTTCTCTGCCAGCTCTTTTGCGCGCACACAGTAAGGGCACCCTGGACGACCAAAAATTACTGCAAACATTTCTCTCTCCTCAAAAAACAAGCCTGACGGCGAATGACACGTATAGTGCCCCATAACCTGTCGTCATTAAAGAAGGTTTCGCCTGTCGTTATAATACCTATGAGCTATGTTTCGCCAATTACACCGCGCAGATCATTGCCTATACTGGCTGCCATACGTTTTAAGCAAGCAAAGAGAGAGAAGATGACACCCACGATTGACCTGCTCCTTTCCCACCGTTCCATTCGCCACTTCACCGATGAGCCGATCACCGAGGCGCAGCGTACCGCCATTATTAACAGCGCAAGGGCGACCTCCAGCTCCAGTTTCCTGCAGTGCAGCTCCATTATTCGCATTACCGACCCGGCGATGCGTGAACAGCTGGTGACGCTGACCGGCGGGCAGAAGCATGTGGCCCAGGCCGCCGAGTTCTGGGTATTTTGTGCCGACTTTAACCGCCATCTGCAGATTTGCCCTGAAGCGCAACTGGGGCTCGCCGAACAGCTGCTGCTGGGCGTCGTGGATACCGCGCTGATGGCGCAAAACGCCTTTACGGCGGCGGAATCGTTGGGACTAGGCGGGGTCTATATCGGCGGGTTGCGTAACAACATTGAAAGCGTCACCGAACTGCTGAAGCTGCCAAAACATGTACTGCCGCTGTTTGGCCTCTGCCTCGGCTGGCCGGCGGATAATCCGGACCTGAAACCGCGTATTCCTGCGGCAATGCTGGTGCACGAGAACCACTACCAGCCGGTCGATCGTGATGTCCTGAATCACTATGATGAAGAGCTGGCGAATTACTATCTGACGCGTGACAGCAATAACCGCCGTGATACCTGGAGCGACCACATTCGCCGCACCATCATTAAAGAAAATCGCCCGTTTATTCTCGATTATCTGCATAAACAGGGCTGGGCGACGCGATAGTCCATTCTGTATGATATGAAGGCTTTTTCCATGTCTTCAGAGAGGTGCAGGGTGAAAATTGCCATATTGTCCCGGGATGGAACGCTCTATTCATGTAAACGCCTGCGAGAAGCGGCGGCAAAACGCGGACACCAGGTTGAGATCCTTGACCCGATGTCCTGCTATATGAACATCGACCCCGCCGCTTCATCTATACACTACAAAGGCCGCAAGCTGCCGCATTTTGATGCGGTGATCCCGCGTATCGGCTCCCAGATCACCTATTACGGCACCGCCGCGCTGCGCCAGTTTGAGATGCTGGGCAGCTATCCGCTCAATGAATCCGTGGCCATTTCCCGCGCCCGCGACAAGTTGCGCTCGTTGCAGCTGCTCGCCCGTCAGGGGATCGATCTCCCCGTTACCGGAATAGCCCATTCGCCGGACGACACCAGCGATCTGATCGACATGGTGGGCGGCGCGCCTTTAGTGATCAAGCTGGTAGAAGGCACGCAGGGTATCGGCGTGGTGCTGGCGGAGACGCGGCAGGCTGCTGAAAGTGTGGTCGACGCCTTTCGGGGACTGAATGCGCACATTCTGGTGCAGGAGTATATCGAAGAGGCGAAAGGGCGTGATATTCGCTGTTTCGTGGTCGGAAATGAAGTGGTGGCGGCCATTGAGCGTCAGGCCAAAGAGGGCGATTTCCGCTCTAACCTTCACCGCGGCGGCATAGCGAGAGTGGCTGATATTAGCGATCGCGAGCGGGACATTGCCGTAAAAGCCGCGCAAACGTTGGGGCTGGACGTGGCGGGCGTTGACCTCCTGCGGGCGACGCGCGGGCCGCTGGTCATGGAGGTGAATGCCTCACCGGGGCTGGAAGGCGTGGAAAAAACCACGGGGGTCGATATTGCAGGTAAAATGATCACATGGATCGAGCGTCATGCCACGCCGGGCTACTGTCTGAAAACGGGCGGTTAAATGGCATTGAACGCACTTTTTGCGTAATCTATGCGAAGTTTTTATTAGAGAGGCTGCACCGCGATGGATTTACAGGTCGTACCAACACTGGATACGTTACGTCAATGGCTCGATGATGCCGGTATTACGTTCTTTGAATGTGATTCCTGCCAGGCGCTGCATCTGCCTCATATGCAAAATTTCGACGGTATTTTTGATGCCAAAATCGATCTGATTAACGACGTGATCCTTTTCTCCGCGCTGGCCGAAGTGAAGCCGTCTGCGCTACTGGCGCTGGCCTCCGACCTGTCGGCCATCAATGCCAGTTCTTTGACGGTGAAAGCATTTCTCGATATACAGGATGATAATCTGCCAAAACTGGTCGTTTGCCAGTCTTTATTCTCCGGGGCAGGGCTCTCCTTCAAGCAGTTCGCCTGGTTTATGCGCTTGAGTGAAGAGCAAATTTCCATGGTCATGATGGAAGCCAATGCACACCATCTGCTGTATAGCGCGGAAGATGATGCAGAGAATAATGATGCATCTCCCAATTTTCTTCACTAAGGCTGCCTGACTTTTGCGCAGTCGCTGCCATGGCGGCTGCATTAGGCCATTTTTTCTGCTGCTTTTAACCTTTCTTTAAAGAATTTTTCACCTCCCCAAAGGCCGTTTCGGCTTATCACGTAGACTAAACCTGCATAAAAAATTGATAAAAGGCGTTTTTTCGTCTGGGCTATAGCCGGAGACACGGGCTACAGTTATTCTTGCGATGCTTCAAAAAGCGAGCGGATCCTGCCGGGTAAAGAGGTTTCTTTTTATTTTGAGCAGAGCGACAAACTATGCATGATTTTTGCATATATCCAGATTGCACAGTTTTAGTTCGTTTGTTAACGAGCTTTCAGAAGGAATAACACTATGATCGCCTTGAATAAAAAATGGTTATCGGGTCTGGTTGCGGGTGCTCTGATGGCCGTCTCTGCCGGCACGCTCGCTGCGGAACAAAAAACGCTGCACGTTTATAACTGGTCTGACTATATTGCGCCGGACACCGTGGCCAATTTTGAGAAAGAGACCGGCATTAAAGTAGTCTACGACGTTTTCGATTCCAACGAAGTGCTGGAAGGAAAACTGATGGCAGGCAGCACCGGGTTTGACCTGGTCGTGCCTTCCGCGAGCTTCCTGGAGCGTCAGCTGACGGCGGGTGTCTTCCAGCCACTGGACAAGAGCAAATTACCGAACTGGAAAAACCTCGATCCAGAAGTCCTGAAGCTGGTGGCTAAGCATGACCCGGATAACAAATACGCCATGCCTTACCTGTGGGCGACCACCGGTATCGGCTACAACGTGGATAAAGTTAAAGCGGCGCTGGGCCCGGACGTCAAGCTGGACAGCTGGGACGTGGTGCTGAAGCCGGAAAACCTTGAGAAGCTGAAAAGCTGTGGCGTCTCTTTCCTGGACGCGCCAGAAGAGATCTTTGCCACCGTGCTGAACTACCTGGGCAAAGATCCGAACAGCAACAAGGCGGATGACTACACCGGTCCGGCGACCGATCTGCTGCTGAAGCTGCGTCCAAACATTCGCTATTTCCACTCTTCCCAGTACATCAACGACCTGGCGAACGGTGACATCTGCGTTGCGATTGGCTGGGCAGGGGACGTGTGGCAGGCGGCGAACCGCGCGAAAGAGGCGAAAAACGGCGTGAATGTGTCCTACTTCATCCCGAAAGAGGGGGCGCTGGCCTTCTTCGACGTCTTCGCGATGCCAGCTGATGCGAAAAACAAAGACGAAGCGTATCAGTTCCTCAACTACCTGATGCGTCCGGAAGTAATCGCCCACATCAGCGACCACGTTTATTACGCCAACGGTAACAAGGCTTCCGTGCCGCTGGTGAGTGAATCGATCCGCAGTAATCCGGCAATTTATCCGCCAGCGGACGTGTTCGCCAAGCTCTTCACCCTGAAAGTACAGGATCCAAAAATTGACCGCGTACGTACCCGTGCGTGGACCAAGGTGAAAAGCGGTAAGTAACCCTTTGTCACAGGCCGGGCAAGCGAAGCGCCCCCGGCAACAGGCGCACCGTTCTGGTGCGCCTGCACCATGATTTGATTTCTGCCGGAGAGCACCCCGTGAATGACGCGATCCCCCGCCCGCAGGCGAAAGTCCGTAAAGCGCTGACCCCGCTTCTTGAAATTCGTAACCTCACCAAATCTTTCGATGGCCAGCATGCCGTGGACGACGTCAGCCTGACTATCTATAAAGGCGAAATATTCGCGCTACTGGGCGCATCGGGCTGTGGCAAATCAACCCTGCTGCGTATGTTAGCCGGTTTTGAACAACCCACGGCCGGGCAAATCATGCTTGATGGCGTGGATCTCTCCAGCGTGCCGCCGTACCAGCGCCCGATTAATATGATGTTCCAGTCCTACGCACTGTTCCCGCACATGACGGTGGAGCAGAACATCGCCTTTGGCCTGAAGCAGGATAAATTGCCAAAAGCCGAAATCACCGCGCGCGTGGCCGAGATGCTGAGTCTGGTCCACATGCAGGAGTTCGCGAAGCGTAAACCGCACCAGCTTTCAGGCGGCCAGCGCCAGCGCGTGGCGCTCGCCAGAAGCCTGGCAAAACGCCCGAAACTGCTGCTGCTCGACGAGCCTATGGGGGCCCTGGATAAAAAACTGCGTGATCGTATGCAGCTGGAAGTGGTGGATATTCTTGAGCGCGTCGGCGTGACCTGCGTAATGGTGACCCACGACCAGGAAGAAGCCATGACCATGGCCGGACGTATTGCGATCATGAACCGCGGGAAGTTTGTGCAAATTGGCGAGCCGGAGGAAATTTATGAGCATCCGACCACCCGCTACAGCGCCGAGTTCATTGGCTCGGTCAACGTCTTCGAAGGGCTACTGAAAGAGCGTCAGGAGGATGGCCTGGTCATTGAATCGCCGGGTCTGCAGCATCCGCTCAAGGTCGATCCTGACAGCGCCGTGGTGGACAACGTGCCGGTCTACGTCGCGCTGCGTCCGGAGAAGATCATGCTCTGTGACGATCCGCCAGCCGATGGCTATAACTTCGCCGTGGGTGAAGTGGTGCACATTGCTTACCTGGGCGATCTGTCTATCTATCATGTGCGTCTGAAAAGCGGTCAGATGCTGAGCGCCCAGCTGCAAAACGAACATCGCTACCGCAAAGGTCAGCCGACCTGGGGCGACGAAGTGCGTCTGTGCTGGGATGCTGACAGTTGTGTCGTGCTGACGGTATAAGGAGCGGCCAATGAGTACACTTGAACCTCCAGCCCGCGCAGCCAGCTGGCTGACGCGCCTTAAGATGAAGCACGGCCGCAAGCTGGTGATTGCCATGCCTTACGTGTGGCTGATCCTGCTGTTCCTGCTGCCATTCCTGATCGTTTTCAAGATCAGCCTGGCGGAGATGGCGCGGGCGATCCCGCCGTATACCGACCTGTGGGAGTGGGCAGACGGGCAGCTGACGCTGACCTTAAACCTCGGTAACTACCTGCAGCTCACCGAGGACCCGCTCTATATTGAAGCCTATCTGCAGTCGCTGCAGGTGGCGGCGATCTCGACGCTCTGCTGTCTGGTGATGGGCTATCCGCTGGCGTGGGCCGTGGCGCACAGTAAACCCTCGACGCGTAATATCCTGCTGCTGCTGGTGATTTTGCCGTCGTGGACCTCATTCCTGATCCGCGTTTACGCCTGGATGGGGATCCTGAAAAACAACGGCGTGCTGAATAACGTCCTGATGTGGCTTGGGGTTATCGATCAGCCGCTGACGATCCTGCACACCAACCTCGCGGTCTATATTGGCATTGTGTATGCCTATCTGCCGTTTATGGTTCTGCCGATCTATACGGCGCTGACGCGGATAGATTACTCGCTGGTGGAAGCCTCGCTTGACCTCGGTGCGCGTCCGCTGAAAACCTTCTTCAGCGTCATTGTCCCGTTGACCAAAGGCGGGATAATCGCCGGGTCGATGCTGGTCTTTATTCCGGCGGTAGGGGAGTTTGTGATCCCGGAGCTGCTCGGCGGGCCGGACAGCATCATGATTGGCCGCGTGCTGTGGCAGGAGTTCTTCAATAACCGCGACTGGCCGGTGGCGTCTGCGGTGGCGATTATCATGTTGCTGCTGTTGATCGTGCCGATCATGTGGTTCCACAAACATCAGCAGAAACAGATGGGAGACCACGGATGAATAACTTACCGGTAGTGCGCTCCCCGTGGCGAATTGCGATCCTGGCGATCGGCTTTACCTTCCTGTATGCGCCGATGCTGATGCTGGTGATCTACTCGTTCAACAGTTCCAAACTGGTGACGGTCTGGGCGGGCTGGTCGACGCGCTGGTACAGTGAGCTGTTCCACGACGATGCAATGATGAGCGCGGTAGGGCTGAGCCTGACCATCGCCGCACTGGCGGCAACGATGGCCTCTGTTCTGGGCACCATCGCCGCGCTGGTGATGGTGCGTTTCGGCCGTTTTCGCGGTTCGAACGGCTTCGCCTTTATGATCACCGCGCCGTTGGTCATGCCGGACGTGATTACCGGCCTTGCGCTGCTGCTGCTGTTCGTGGCGCTGGCGCATGCCATTGGCTGGCCGGCGGATCGCGGCATGCTCACCATCTGGCTGGCGCACGTCACGTTCTGTACCGCCTATGTCGCCGTGGTGATCTCCTCGCGTCTGCGCGAGCTGGATCGCTCGATAGAAGAGGCGGCGATGGATCTCGGCGCGACCCCGCTGAAGGTCTTTTTCATCATTACCCTGCCGATGATCATGCCGGCGGTGATCTCCGGCTGGCTGCTGGCATTTACCCTGTCGCTCGACGATCTGGTGATCGCCAGCTTTGTCTCCGGCCCGGGCGCGACAACGCTGCCGATGCTGGTCTTCTCCAGCGTGCGCATGGGGGTTAACCCGGAGATCAACGCCCTGGCCTCTATCATCCTCGGCGTGGTCGGAATTGTCGGATTTATCGCCTGGTATTTGATGGCGCGCGCGGAAAAACAGCGCGTGCGTGATATCCAGCGTGCAAGACGCGGCTGAAGCATTTAAAATTTCCAGTGATGTGCCGCGTATCACGCGGCGCTGTTTTTCAGGGAAGTAAAACATTGGGATTATTAAAAAAATCACGGCTTACGCACGCTCGTCCTAACGTTCCTGCGCTGGTACAGGTGGCGGCGCTCGCCATTATTATGATCCGCTGCCTGGACGTGCTGATGATTCTGAATACCCTGGGCATGCGCGGTATCGGTGAATTCATTCACCGCAGCGTGCAGACGTGGAATCTGACGCTGGTTTTTCTGAGCAGCCTGGTGCTGGTGTTCATTGAGATCTACTGTGCGTTTTCGCTGGTCAAAGGGCGCAACTGGGCGCGCTGGGTCTATCTGCTTACGCAGGTGACCGCCGCCAGCTACCTGTGGGCCGCCTCGCTGGGGTATGGCTATCCCGAACTGTTCAGCATTGCGGGCGGATCAAAACGCGAGATTTTGCACGCGCTGTTTTTGCAAAAACTGCCGGATATGCTGGTGCTGTTCTTCCTGTTCGTGCCTGCGTCCAGTCGACGGTTCTTCCAGTTGCAATAATGTGTATAATCGCAGCCCCCGTTATTCTTAAGGTTTTCATATGCAGTGCGCACTCTATGACGCCGGACGCTGCCGCTCCTGTCAGTGGATAGAACAGCCGGTCTCTCAACAACTCACCGCCAAAATGGCCGACCTGCAACAGCTGCTGGCTGAACACGCGGTGGAGGAGTGGTGCGCACCCGTCAGCGGACCGGAGCAGGGCTTTCGCAACAAAGCCAAAATGGTGGTCAGCGGCAGCGTCGAAAAACCGCTGCTGGGGATGCTGCACCGCGACGGCACGCCGGAAGATTTAACCGACTGCCCGCTGTATCCCGCGTCGTTTGAACCCGTCTTTGCCGCACTCAAACCGTTTATTGCGCGGGCAGGGTTAACGCCCTACCACGTCGCCCGCAAGCGCGGCGAGCTGAAATATCTCCTGCTGACGGAAAGCCAGCTAGACGGCGGCATGATGCTGCGTTTTGTGCTGCGCTCGGAAGCGAAGCTGGCGCAGCTTCGCGCGGCGCTGCCGTGGCTGCAGGCGCAACTGCCGCAGCTTAAGGTCATTACGGCAAACATACAGCCGGTGCACATGGCGATTATGGAAGGGGAGACAGAGATCTTCTTCACCGACCAGCCTGCGCTGGCCGAAAATTTTAACGGCGTACCGCTGTGGATCCGCCCGCAAAGCTTCTTCCAGACCAACCCGACCGTGGCGAGTGCGTTGTATGCCACCGCCCGTGACTGGGTTCGGGCGTTAAACATTCATCATATGTGGGATCTGTTCTGCGGCGTGGGCGGTTTCGGCCTGCACTGCGCCACGCCTGAAATGCAGCTGACAGGGATTGAGATCTCTGCCGAAGCGATTGCCTGCGCGAAACAGTCCGCCGCCGGGCTGGGGTTAACGAATCTCCACTTCCAGGCGCTTGACTCTACCCAGTTCGCCACCGGCCAGGGCAATGTGCCGGAACTGGTGCTGGTCAACCCGCCGCGACGGGGCATCGGAAACGCACTCTGCGATTACCTGAGCCAGATGGCACCGGATTACATCGTCTACTCCAGCTGCAATGCGCAGACCATGGCAAAAGATATCGCCAGCCTGCCGGGCTACCGCATTGAACGCGTTCAGCTTTTCGATATGTTCCCGCATACCGCGCATTACGAAGTGTTGACGTTGTTAACCCGTAGGCCGGGTAAGGCGTAGCCGCCACCCGGCATGAACCCCGCACAATGTTCAACAAAATGTGAACTCTTCCCCCGCTCGAAATCAGGTAAGCTTACGTCATAAGAAATGATTGAAGGCTGACCCATGAAGCACATCCTGCTGGTGGAAGACGACCACGATATCGCGGCGCTTCTGCGACTCAATTTAGAAGACGAAGGCTACGCCATCACCCACGAGCCCGACGGGGGCAACGCCCTGCAGCGCCTGGAAAAACAGCCTTGGGATGCGGTGATCCTCGACCTGATGCTCCCGAACGTTGACGGGCTGGAGATTTGCCGACGCATCCGTCAGATGACGCGCTACCTGCCGGTCATCATCATCAGCGCCCGCAGCAGCGAAACCGACCGCATTACCGGGCTGGAAACCGGTGCCGATGACTATCTGGCTAAGCCGTTTTCGGTGCAGGAGCTGATTGCCCGCATCAAAGCGCTGTTCCGCCGTCAGCAGGCGATGGGGCAGGCACAAACGGACGGGCAAATTCAGGCGCACGGTTTGACGATCGATCCGCTGGCGCGCAGCGTCCTGCTCCACGGACAGGTGGTGGATCTCACCCCGCGCGAATTCGAACTGCTTTACTTCTTTGCCCGCCACCCTGGCGAAGTGTTTTCCCGTCTGGCGCTGCTGGAGCAGGTCTGGGGTTATCAGCACGAAGGCTATGAGCATACCGTCAACACCCATATCAACCGCCTGCGCATCAAGATTGAGAAGGACGCTGCCGAGCCGGAAATCGTTCGCACCGTCTGGGGTAAGGGATACAAATTTGCGGAGCCAACGCCTGATGCGTCGCTTTAGCCTCAGCCAGCGCCTGACGCTGCTGTTCATTCTGCTGATGATGCTCTGCGCCACCGTCGCCTGCGCGGTACAGCTCTACACCAGTACGCAATACGGCAACGCGATGGTGCAACGGTTGTCGGGCGGACTGGCGCAGCAGATCGTCCAGCGGGAACCGATTCTCGACGCGCAGGGCAGGGTTGACCGCAGTTCGCTGAAACCGCTCTTTGACCGTCTGATGACCTTTAATCCGAGCGTGGAGCTCTATGTTGTCTCACCCGACGGCGACATCCTGGCCGATGCCGCCCCGCCGGGCCATATTCAGCGGCAAAAAATCGATCTGGCCCCGGTTCAGACCTTCCTGAGCGGTACCGCCATCCCGGTACTGGGCGACGATCCGCGCAGCCAGAACAAAAAAGTCTTCAGCGCCACGCCGCTGCGTCAGGACGGCGAGCTTAAGGGCTACCTGTACATTATTTTGCAGGGCGAGGAGTCGAATGCGCTGGCGGACATGGCCTGGCATAAGGCGCTGTGGAGCACGGTGCTCTGGTCATTGCTGTGGGTTGCACTGTTCGGCCTGCTGGCGGGATTACTGGTCTGGTACTGGGTGACGCGTCCGGTTAAACGCCTGACGGAAGAGGTCACCGGGCTTGAGCAGGACAGCATTAGCGCAATCAGGCTGCTGGCAGCAGAGCCGCCGGACGTCGCGGCCAATGACGAAGTGGCACGCCTGCGCAACAGTTTTATCGAGCTGGCGCGCAAAATCACCCGCCAGTGGGATCAGCTGGCCGACAGCGATCGCCAGCGCCGGGAGTTTATCGCCAATATTTCGCACGATCTCCGCACGCCGCTGACCTCCCTGCTGGGTTATCTGGAAACGCTGTCGCTGAAATCCACCACGCTGACGCCTCAGGAGCACCAGCAATATCTCGCCACCGCCCTGCGTCAGGGGCAAAAGGTACGCCATCTTTCCCAGCAGCTGTTTGAGCTGGCTCGCCTTGAGCACGGCGGCATTAAACCGCAGCGCGAGCGTTTCGCGATGGGGGAGCTGATTTCCGACGTGGCGCAGAAGTTTGAGCTCACTGCCCGCACGCGAGAGGTCAATCTGCATATTGACGTACCTGGGCCGTTGCCGCTGGTCAATGCTGATGTGTCGATGATCGAGCGCGTGGTGACCAATTTGCTGGATAACGCAATGCGTCATACGCCGACCGGCGGGGAAATTCGTCTGGCGGTCTGGCAGGAGAATGAACGGCTTCAGGTCGAAGTGGCTGACAGCGGTACGGGCGTGGATGCGTCGCTGCGCGACGATCTGTTCCAGCGGCCTTCGGCGTTGAACACTCAGGCCTCGCGGGAGAACCGCGGCGGGTTAGGGCTGTTAATCGTCAAACGGATGCTGGAGCTGCACGGCGGTGGAATACGGCTGATGGAGTCGGTGAGTGGGGCACGATTCAGGTTCTTTGTGCCGTTGTGAGAATTGCCGGGTGGCGCTTATCCGGCCTACAAAACCCCCCTCGTAGGCCGGGTAAGGCGAAGCCGTCACCCGGCAAAACACCTTACTGCGGGAACCACTGCTCGCTGATTTTCTGGTACGTACCGTCAGCTTTAATCGCTTTCAGCGCGCCGTTCAGTTTTGCAAGCAAGGCTTTGTTATCCGGACGTACCGCGATGCCGAGGCCGGTACCGAAGTACTGTGGATCGGTCACTTTCTCGGTCGCCGTGCCCAGCTGCGGGTTGGTTTTCAGCCATTCGTTGACCACGGCGGTATCGCCGAAGACGCCATCAATACGGCCATTTTTCAGGTCGATAATCGCATTCTGATAGCTGTCATAGGCCACGGTTTTCACTTCAGGATGTTTGTCCTGCAGGTATTTCTGGTGCGTGGTGCCGTTTTCCATGCCGATGCGTTTGCCTTTCAGCTCGTCGAAGGACTTATACGCCCCTTTCTTCGCAATCACTACCGCCGAGTTGGCGTAGTACGGGTCGGTGAACGCCACCTGCTTGCTGCGCTCTGGGGTGATGTCCATCCCGGAGATTACCGCATCGTATTTTTTGAACTTCAGCGACGGGATCAGGCTGTCAAAGGCGTGGTTGGTAAAGGTGCAGTCGGCCTGCATCTGTTTGCACAGCGCTTTCGCCAGGTCGATATCGAAACCGACGATCTGGTTGCTGGCATCCAGTGATTCAAACGGCGGATAGGTGGCGGACACGCCAAAATTGATTTTATCCGCTGCGGATGCGCCTGCGGCGAACGTTGCCAGTAATGCGGCCAGAACTAACTTTTTCATGGTAATGCTCCCGTCTGTCTTATTGATGCGCCGTGTCTGCGGCCTGGATGTACAATGCCAGTTAATGAATTTATATGCAATAAAAATGATTAAATATTATTTTTATGGCAAAAAAAAGCGGATAACCAGAAAGTTATCCGCATTGATTAATCACATTTATGCACTTCTTACCGGGTGGCGCTGCGCTTATCCGGCCTACGATCTGCGCTCAAACGCTAAAGCTTTACGCTCAATCAGGCGCATCATCAGCGTCAACAGGCCGTTCACGACCAGATACACAACGCCCGCCGCGCCGAAGACCATCACGTCATAGGTGCGTCCATACAGCAGCTGTCCGTGGCCCATCACTTCCATCAGGGTGATGGTATAGGCCAGAGAGGTACTCTTGAACACCAGCACCACTTCGTTGGAGTAAGAGGAGAGCGCACGCTTAAAGGCGTACGGCAGCAGGATCGCCAGCGTGTCTTTCTTGCTCATGCCGAGCGCCCCACAGGACTGCCATTGCCCTTCCGGGATGGCACGAATCGCGCCGTAGAACAGCTGGGTGGTATAGGCCGCGCTGTTCAGGGAAAGGGCGATCAGGGCGCACAGCCACGGCTCAGAGAGCAGATGCCAGATAACCGGATACTCCTGCAGCGACGGGAACTGTCCCGGGCCGTAGTAAATCAGGAAGATCTGCACCAGCAGCGGCGTACCGGTAAACAGGGTGATGTAGCCGCGCACAATCCATACCAGTACCGGCGTTTTCAGCGTAAGGACGATGGTGAAGATGAGCGCCAGGATCAGCGCCACGATAATGGACGCCACGGTCAGCGTCAGGCTGGTATGCAGCCCTTTCATGAGCTCCGGGAAATATTCAAGCATCAGCCTGGTCTCCGTTCAAAGCGCGTCGCCCGCAGGTCAATACGCTTGAGGATGTACTGACTGAGCAACGTGATCACCAGGTAGATCGCCGCCGCCACAATGTACCAGGTAAAGGGCTCCTGAGTACGGGTGGCGATGCTTTTGGTTTGCAGCATCAAATCGTTAACGCTGATCAGGCTCACCAGCGCGGTATCTTTCAGCAGCACCAGCCACTGGTTCCCAAGGCCCGGCAGGGCATGGCGCCACATCTGCGGCATGACCAGACGGAAGAAGATCGCGGATTTCGACATACCCAGCGCCTGACCCGACTCCCACTGCCCCTGCGGCACGGCTTTCAGCGCACCGCGCAGGGTTTGCGACGCATACGCCGAGTAGAGCAGGGAGAGGGCAATCACGCCGCACAGGAACGGGCTGACGTCGAAGTTTTCAATCTGCATCTGCACCGGGATCTGCGCAAAGCCAAGATTGACGGTGAAGCCGTCCGACAGCGTAAGCAGCAGCTGCGAGGAGCCGAAATAGATAAACAGGACCACCAGAATTTCCGGTAGTCCACGCAGCACGGTGACCAGCGCGGAGCCTGTCCAGGCGACGGGGAACCATTTCGCGGACTCCCACACCGCAAAGAACATCGCCAGCACCAGGCCGATAATCAGTGCGCAAACGGCAAGGCCGACGGTCATCCCGGCGGCGCTTGCTAAAGGAAAAATTTCATTCATCAGGAATTACTTCTGGAACCATTTTTTGTAGATGGTTTCGTAGGTGCCGTCTTTCTTCACTTTTTCCAGCGCAGCGTTGAACTTCTGCTGCAGCTCAGTGTTGCCCTGACGAACGGCAATCCCCAGACCGGTACCGAAGTAGTCCTTATCGGTCACTTTGTCGCCTACTGGCGCCAGTTTATCGTTCGCTTTCAGCCACTCGGTCACGACCGCGGTGTCGCCAAAGACGCCGTCAATACGACCATTTTGCAGGTCCAGCTTCGCGTTCTGATAGCTGTCATACGGAACGGTGGTGATTTCCGGATGCTTATCCATGATGAATTTCTGGTGCGTGGTGCCGTTCTGCACGCCCACTTTTTTGCCTTTCAGCTGATCAACAGAGGTGAATTTTCCTTTCTGACCAATGAACAGCGCCGAGTTGTCGTAGTAAGGCGTCGTAAACAGCACCTGCTTTTCACGCTCAGGGGTGATGTCCATACCGGCCATGACGGCGTCGATACGGCGGAACTTCAGGCTTGGGATCAGGCTGTCGAACGCCTGGTTGCTGAAGGTGCAGGTCGCATCGATCTCTTTACACAGGGCGTTTGCCAGGTCTACGTCGAAGCCAACAATTTTGTTGTTTGCATCAATGGACTCAAACGGAGGGTAAGACGCTTCCGTGGCAAAACGAATGGTCTGGGCTGCGGTAGCGGAAAGGGTAACGCCAGCAAGCAGCACGGCAAGTAATACTTTTTTCATTATATTTCCCCTGACACAATCAATGAGATAAATAGTTTTTGAAGGCATCGGTTTGCGGGTTAGCGAAGCAGCTCGCGTCACCTTGCTCAACGATATACCCATTTTCCATGTAGACCACACGGCTGGCGGTTTTACGCGCCACTTCCACTTCGTGGGTAACGATGACTTGCGTGATATTGGTTTCCGCCAGCTCGCGAATAATGCTGACGATCTGAGCGGTGATTTCCGGGTCCAGCGCTGCGGTCGGTTCATCAAACAGCAGAACCGCCGGTTCCATCATCAGCGCACGGGCAATCGCCACACGCTGCTGCTGACCACCCGAAAGATGCAGCGGATAACGGTCACTGTAAGGCTTAAGGCGGAGACGCTCCAGCAGCTTTTCGGCACGGCCGATGGCCTGACCCTTACTTAACCCCAGCACGCGGCACGGGGCTTCAATCAGGTTTTGCAGCACCGTCAGATGCGGCCAGAGATTGTATTGCTGGAAGACCATGCCGACGTTTTGACGCAGCTCGCGAATCGCTTTATCAGATGGCGTTTTCGCGAAATCAAAATGGTTACCGGCAATCGCCAGCGTACCTGAACGGGGCATTTCAAGCAGATTAAGGACACGCAGAAGGGAGCTTTTACCTGCACCGCTTGGGCCAAGCAAAACCAGCGTTTCGCCTTCCGGGCAGTTCAGCGTGATGTCAAACAGCGCCTGGTGTGCGCCGTAGAAGCAGTTAATGCCGTTTAGTTTAATACTCATCGGGGCAGTCTTTACTCATCCAGGCAATCTATAGCAATTGAGGCCGCAGATAGTACCGTTGACAGAATAGTTATGCAATATTTCTGCGTTAAAAGTTAAATATAACCCGTATTTCCTCTTAAACATAGCACAAAATAGCGAAGGGCAAAGGCGGCGAGTATAAATGTCGGCATTCCGTGAGAAATGCCGGACATTTTACGGGGGTAACATTTTTATAACTGATGATTTAGCGGTTCTCAATCGACTGGCGCAGCGTGCCTGCCGGGGCATGAACGCTGCCACCAATGTAGCGAACGTCGTCGACAGCCCAGCACTGACCTTCACGGATCATCAGTACCTCATCCTGCCAGGACTGGGTCCCCTGGGTCAGCTTGACGCGCAGCGGAATGTTTCGCGCATCGGTGTTGGGAATGGTAGAAGCGCTGGCCACTTCCGCACTGTCCGGCAGCGTGGTACGACTGGAGAACGGATCGGATTTAAGCAGGGTATTATGCTGCGGATCGCGGGTGGCGTCGTTGAGCAGTTTTGCCAGACCGTCGCTCAGGTAAGGGCGCAGGCCGGTGAGATCGTTGCTGCGGTGCTGAATGCGGTAATCATAGAACTGCTGCGCCACGGTGTCCGGGCCGCCGTCAATGCAGGGGCCGCTGCGGGTACCAATATCCTTAAAGGCTGGCGTGACCGTGGTGGTACAGGCGCTGAGCACCAGCGCGCAGGGCACCAAAAGTGTTAAAGCAGAGTAGCGCATGTTGATTTCCTTATTTATTAACTATCCTTTCAATCATAGCGTAACGAACCGATAATGCTGTGCCTAAGGCATTGAACGCTAAAGAAGGAGAGAAACTATGCAGTTTTCAACAACGCCAACCCTGGAAGGGCAAACAATAACCGAGTATTGCGGCGTGGTGACCGGGGAAGCAATTCTCGGTGCCAATATCTTCCGCGACTTTTTTGCTGGCATCCGTGACATCGTGGGTGGACGATCCGGTGCCTACGAAAAAGAGCTGCGTAAAGCGCGAGAAATTGCTTTTAAGGAGCTGGGTGAGCAGGCCAAGGCGCTGGGTGCGGATGCGGTAGTCGGCATTGATATCGACTACGAAACGGTCGGGAAAGATGCCAGTATGCTGATGGTGAGCGTCAGTGGAACGGCGGTGAAAACCCGTCGATGAAGCGTTCGCTCTCCACTCTCCTGCTGGCGCTGTTGCTGGCAGGATGTACCTCGGAAAAGGGCATTGTTGATAAAGGCGCGTACGAGCTGGATACCCGCCATCAGGCGCAGGCGGCCTACCCGCGAATAAAGGTGCTGGTGATCCACTACACCGCCGATGATTTTGACACGTCGCTGGCGACCCTAACCGATAAAAACGTCAGCTCTCATTATTTGATCCCCGCAAAGCCGCCAGCACCGGACGGCAAGCCGCGTATCTGGCAACTGGTACCCGAGAGCGAACTGGCCTGGCATGCAGGTATCAGCTTCTGGCGCGGTACCAACCGAATTAATGATACGTCTGTGGGCATTGAACTTGAAAATCGTGGCTGGCAAAAGTCTGCTGGTGTAAAGCGTTTTACACCTTTCGAACCCGCGCAGATTGCGGCGCTGGTGCCACTCGCCAAAGACATCATTGCCCGCTACAACATCAGACCTGAGAACGTGGTGGCCCATTCGGACATTGCGCCGCAGCGCAAAGACGATCCTGGTCCGTTGTTCCCGTGGCGACAGCTGGCTCAGCAGGGGATAGGCGCATGGCCCGATCCCGCGCGCGTCGCATTTTATATCAACGGACGACCACGCTTTCAGGCGGTGGATACCGCAGCGTTACTCGATTTGCTTGCGCGCTACGGCTATGACGTGCCGGCCAACAGCACCCCAGCGCAGCAAAAACGTATCATCATGGTATTCCAGATGCACTTCAGGCCTGACCTGTGGAACGGCGTCGCAGATGTCGAAACGATGGCCATTGCTGAAGCGCTTTTAGAGAAATACGGGCAGGGGTAATCCTTCGGATACCCCCGAAAGCGCCAATTACTCCTGATTTACTTGAGATTAATCTTAGGTACAAACTCAATTCATTTTTAGTTAATTGACTTAAAATTATCCGCATTTAAGATAGACACATAGCTTGCTAATTAATGCAGCAGATAAATATATCGTATCCATTTTTTATTTTTCTCCTTGAGCGCATCATCAGGAAAAATATTCTAAGGCTAAGGTTTTTATGCTTTGGTCTGCATTCTAAAAATTAACATCTTAAATCGGGTATAACAATGTTAAGCATTTACGGTAAAAAGTTACGTCCACAGGACGAAATGAATAGTATTATTTCTGCAACCTCAGGTTTTGAAGAGAAAACCTTAAAGAAATGGCAGAAAATATCCACCTCTGATTCACAATATATTCATATTATCGTCAGCGGTGAAGTTGAATTCCGACGTGAATCCGACGAACTGTGTATGTTCACGGTTACCGGCCAGTGCATTTTTGGTCTCTCTTCGATGTACTACGACGCGACCCATATGTACGGCCTCGTTCGGGCCAATACCGTGGTGCGCTCAATTAAAAAAGAGACCTTCGCACAGCTTATGACGGATAACAATTTGTGGCCTCAACTGACCAAAGTTCTCTCCTGGTATATTTGTATGTTGAGCAAACGTGACGATGTTCTGGTTGCCCGCAGTGCGTATTCAGTCGTACGTGAGTTTTTATACGAGATCAATGACCTGATTGTTCATCAGCAACGCGATATTAACGTTTATGATTATATTCAGGAGTACACCAACCTGGCTCGTAGCACCATCATTAAAATTCTTTCCGATCTGAAAAAAGGTCAATATATTGTTGTGGAAAAGGGAAGACTCCTTAACCTGACAGCCTTGCCTGAAAAATATTAACTACTCCAGCCGGTCTCCTTTCTCACTCAAAGGGGACCGGGCATCCACTTTATGATTCACATCCCTCTGCGAATTATCCTGCGTTTCGTCAACCGGCGGCGCGGGAATTTTGCCTTGCGAATAATCTTGCTCTTGTTCTTTTAACGCCTGCTTAAGTAACTCGCTTATAGAAGCGTCATCATTGCCTGTGCTGGCGGAGGCGGCTTCGTGTGCTTCGGTTCCGGGTAACGTATCCCGGGAAGTATCATGGGGCACGTCACCATCAGGTGCCTGCTGCCAGTCGGCATCATCGCTGTTGATGGGCAGATCCTGCATGGCAGGAACATCCGCCTGCACCGGAGCCGGTTTTGGCTGCGGATGCGGATGGGGATGCGGGAACGGCTTGCTCACATACACATAGTGCATATCTGAAAGCTGCGTTTCCGGTTTCGCGGCGCTTGCTTTGACCGGTTCCGGCGCCGGATGGCGCAGGTTCCAGTAAACATGTGCGTACAGCCCTGCCATGATCATGGCGCACAGAGCCACCATCCCTAAAAAGGCATGGCTAACGATGTTTCTCAGACGGGGGAGGCGGTATGAAAACCAGACCGCCTCGCCGGTGGTGTAACTGCGCTGAGCCGCAAGACAGATGGTAGACATTAGGAATGCTTCTCCTGCGTGTTGGCGTCGGGTGTGGCATGCGTGGTCTGGAGCAGTACGCTCGGCGCGGTATGGGTTTCACGCATCAACTGCATCAAAGTATCTTCGCCTGGAATGCCATCCACATGCAGATGCATTTTTTGCTGGAATTCGCGGGTGCGTTTCATCATCTCCGCCGTCCAGGTCTGCGAATGGGTTTCTGGCTGGCCAAGCGCCAGGCTCAACTGCTGGTCAAGCCAGCCCATGTCTTTCGTGTCGCTGGCGGCACTGATAGCGTCTTTACCTTCCGGCGTCAGGCGGTGCAACTGGGTAAAGTTGCCGGTCGCATGCTGGTTAAACCAGCGGCGGCTTACCTGCCAGGTACGGTTATTCATCAGCAGGTCGAGTGACGTATCTCCGACGCGGGCGACCACGGCATAGTTAAGATGATCGCCGGTTTTCAGCTCGCTCACCCACGGATACCCCTCCTGTGCCAGCGCATCGGGTGAGGCATTCCCCTGTTTACACATCAGGTTCACCTTCGCGGCGTTCTGGCACAGGGCATCATCCGCCGAGGCGTCATACCCCCACATCAGGTAGAGCTGGTGCATGGCATCCGGCTGATTAACCATTTCGTTGTCGATGACCGGCACCACCGGTGCCTCAACTTTTGGCGCCTGCTGTTTCCAGCTGACGGGTACCGGGAGTTGAACCGGAAGTCTTCCGGCGATCGACGACGTTAAATACCAGCCGCAGGCGGCGAACAGCACTGAGGCAAAAAGCCCCACGGTTGCCAGGCGCTTACCGTGTTTTTTCGCCGGGAGGATCTCACCTGCCGCCAGCCGTAAATGACGCGGGCTGACCTGGGCTGCACGTTCGGTCCAGGCAGCCAGCATCGACAGATGCGACAGTTCATTCAGTTTGCTGATATTCCCTTTGGTCAGCGCATGCATTTTACGCACGCGTGCCGGGGATAACGGTGCGCTCTCGCACCCGTGTTCTTCACACTGCGCCTGTACATAGCTGAGATATTCCCGGCAGGTAAGGGGACGCAAAGTGTGGCGAGTATGCGCATATTCACGCAGTTCAGATTGCTGCATCAGAACAACGTCCCGATCCGCCGCGCCCGTCAGCACCACCGACAGGCGAAACGCCAGCTCCTGGGCACGGGTGAGTAGCATCGCCAGCACCTCGTGACAGCTCTCTTTCATCGCCTCGCAATGGCTAACGATCAGTACCTTCGCCCGGTTTTTATCCGCCTGCCACTGGTGCAGTACGGCATCCACCGCCTGAATCCGGTTCTTGTTCTCTTTGGTTCCCGGGCTGAGCTTGTACAGCAGGCTACTGGCACTCAGTTTTGGAAACGCATTAATAGCAAGCACGTCGGGGTGGGCAGATTTGAGGGCGTCACTGAACTGCCCCAGCAGAGGGGCATCGTCGGAAAAGAGCCCGATAATTCCCGCCTGTTGGGTTTTCTCCTTCAGCAGGTTGAAAACATCCTGATGATAAGGCACCAGAAAATCGCCGTTTGAGCGGACGATCTTCCGAAAGGGCGGATTTTTAAAATTAAAGTGCTTCTGATACATAACGACTTACCGTCTCTGATTGGGAATAGCAACAGGACGAGAAAGTAAAGCAACGCCAGGGTGTGGTCAATTTACACACAGGGTAAAAATATCCACTGGACGATGCCTAACATCTGGATTTTATACGGTCAATAGTTTTCTGTATGAAAGTTAGTGGCAAAGTCAGTGGTCGAATTTACAGCAGCTCATTACTATTTCCTCACATGTTAGCGCAGCACGACGCTGCTTATTTTCGCTTTGCTATAGGCCAGATGAAAAATGAGGTTCTCATTTCTGTCACGGTGGATAACCCCCTGTATTATGTTTGCGCTGTTGCTATTTTGCGGCCAACAAGGGTATCTGACGTTTAAAGATTATAAAAAAGTTACAAATAAGTTGGCTAATTCTGATGTGCAGCCGCTGAAAAAACGTCGCGAAGAAAAATCCTTCACGCTTTTCACGGCTGCTGTTCGCCAGGATAACGTCGAGATAGCGGCAAAAGCGCCGCTGGCAGCGGAGATCGAAGGTATCGTGCGCAGTGATGATGCCTGGCTCTCCTTCGCCGTCATTAAAACCCCCGGAGGGGCGAGAAACTACCGGGAGGGCGAGCCGTTGACCGGTTTTTCCGACGCGTTTGTTCAGGAAATTAATAAAGATAATGTGGTGGTTAATTATGAAGGTGCTACGCAGGTACTCGCATTAAATAAGCCGGATTATTTTAAGGGCGGCGTTGACAGCGGCCCGGTGACGAAATCGACGAAGGATGCAGGCGCGGAAAGCGTGCATCTGGATGATTATCTGGTGTTAAAGCCTCTGATCGAAAAAGGCCAGCTGGAAGGCTACAACATTAATCCAAGGAACGCCTCCGCCTTCTTCAGTCATTCAGGACTGGAAAAGGGGGATGTGGCGGTAAAAGTAAACTCTGTCGATATGACCGATGAAGCAAAGGCAAAAAATATTATTGCCAACTGGTCGAAAATGAAAGAAGCGGAGGTCGTCGTCAGACGTCACGCTCACCTTGAAAATATTCGGATTAATGTTCTAAACAATTAACAAGTGTACAGCCATGAAGAAATTTCCTTGGGCGTGCGTGGCGCTGACCGCATTGTCGTTATATTCAGGTTCGCTGTTCGCGGCGAACTTTAGCGCGAGCTTTAAAAATACCGATATTCGGGAGTTTATCGATACGGTAGGCCGCAATCTTAATAAAACCATTCTTGTCGATCCGTCCGTTCAGGGCACGGTATCCGTAAGAACCTATAACGTGCTGACGGAAGATGAGTATTACCAGTTCTTCCTGAGCGTGCTGGACCTGTACGGCCTGTCGGTGATCCCGATGGACAACGGCATGGTCAAAGTGGTGCGTTCAAGCGTCGCCCGCACCGCCGGGGCGCCGCTGGCGGACAGCAGCAACCCGGGCAAAGGGGATGAAATCATCACCCGCGTCGTGCGCATGGAAAATGTGCCAGTACGCGAGCTTGCACCGCTGTTGCGCCAGCTCAACGACGCAACCGGCATCGGTAACGTGGTTCACTTTGAGCCGTCCAACGTACTGCTGTTAACCGGTAAAGCCTCGGTGGTGAACCGCCTGGTGGATCTGGTGCAGCGCGTGGATAAAGACGGTGTTCAGCGCCGTGAAATTGTGCCGCTGCGCTTTGCCTCTGCCAAAGAGCTCTCAGACATGTTGAACAACCTCAACAACGAAGAGCAGAAAGGGCAGAACGCACCGCAGCTGGCCACGAAAGTGGTTGCGGATGACGAGACCAACAGCCTGGTGATCAGCGGCTCGGAAGCGGCGCGCACCCGCACCCGCTCTCTGATTCATGAGCTGGATCGCGAGCAGAACAACGAAGGGAATACCCGCGTGTTCTATCTCAAATACGCCAGCGCCACCAAGGTGGTGCCGGTGCTGACCGGGATTGGCGAACAGCTGAAAGACAAAGCGGGCGCGCCAAAAGCGAAAACCGCCGCCGCGTCCAGCGATCTGAATATTACCGCCGACGAGTCAACCAACTCTCTGGTGATCACCGCGCAGCCTAACGTGATGAACTCCCTGGAGAAGGTGATCGATAAGCTCGATATCCGCCGTCCGCAGGTGCTGGTGGAAGCCATCATTGCGGAAGTACAGGACGGTAACGGCATGGATCTGGGCGTGCAGTGGACCAGCAAGCACGGCGGCGTCCAGTTCGGATCCACCGGCCTGCCAATCGGGCAGGTCAAAAATGGCACGATGAAAGGGTTGTCGTATACCGGTCTGGCAACCGGCTTCTTTAACGGTGATTTTGGTGCGCTGATGACTGCGCTCTCCACCGGGTCCAAGAACGACATTCTTTCTACGCCAAGCGTGGTGACGCTGGATAACAAAGAAGCGTCGTTCAACGTCGGTCAGGATGTGCCGGTACTGTCCGGTTCGCAAACGACCAGTGGCGACAACGTCTTTAACTCCGTTGAGCGTAAGACGGTGGGGACCAAGCTGAAAATCGTGCCGCAGATTAACGACGGCGACATGATTCATCTGAAGATTGAACAGGAAGTCTCCAGCGTTGACGCTAACGCGACTGAAGACGCCAGCCTCGGCCCAACCTTCAACACCCGTACCATCAACAACGAAGTGATGGTACACAGCGGCCAGACCGTGGTGTTGGGCGGTCTGATGGAAAACGTCACCAAAGAGACCGTCTCCAAGGTGCCGCTGCTGGGCGATATTCCGCTGGTGGGCCAGCTGTTCCGCTACACCTCTGAGGATACCTCTAAACGTAACCTGATGGTGTTCATCCACACCACGGTGCTGCGCGACGACGACAACTACAGTGCGGCGTCGAAAGAGAAATATGACCAGATCCGTGCTCGCCAGCAGCAGCGCATGGAGGAGAAAAAGCTGGGCATCGTAACGAACAGCAATAACCCGGTGATGCCAGCATATCCGTCCGCGCCTTCTGCCGACGCGGTGCCGGTGAAAACCAGCGCAGCCGCAACGCGCAACCCGTTTAAACAGTAAGGCGGAGGGGCAACGTGGACGAACTGAGTAAAACCCTGTGTAGCAGCAGCTATGCAAAAGATAACGGCGTTTTATTTTACAACAATGACGTCTTTATCCGTGAAGACACCCCGGCATTTGCGCTGCTGGAAGTGCGCCGGGTGCTGGGACGCACGTTCGTCCCGGTGACTCTGACGCCAGAGGCCTTTGACGAGCTGCTGGCGAAAATCTGGCAGCAGAGCAGCGGCGTCTCTCAGCAGCTGGTGGACGATATGGACGCGGATATCGATCTGATGGCGTTAACTGAGGAGATCCCGGACAACGAGGATTTGCTCGACAACGACGAAAACTCGCCGGTGATCCGCCTGATCAACGCCATTCTTGGCGAGGCGGTCAAAGATGGCGCGTCGGATATTCATATCGAAACCTTTGAGCGCACGCTGAGCATTCGTTTTCGCGTCGACGGCGTGCTGCGCCCGGTGCTCCAGCCAGCGCGCAAGCTCGCGCCGCTGCTGGTGTCGCGCATCAAGGTGATGTCAAAACTCGACATCGCCGAGAAGCGTTTGCCGCAGGATGGACGTATCTCCCTGCGCATCGGCCGTAAGGCAATCGACGTGCGTGTATCGACCATTCCTTCGCAGTACGGCGAGCGTGTGGTGATGCGTCTGCTCGATAAAAGCAATCTGAAGCCCGACATCAACAAGCTTGGCCTGATTGATGAAGAGCTGGAAAAGTTGAAAGGGCTGATTGACCGCCCGCACGGCATCATCCTGGTCACCGGGCCGACTGGCTCCGGTAAAAGTACCACCCTGTACGCCATTCTTTCGGCGCTGAACGGTCACGAACGCAACATTCTGACCGTAGAAGACCCGATTGAATACGAACTGGAAGGGGTGGGGCAGACGCAGGTTAACCCGCGCGTGGACATGACCTTTGCCCGCGGACTGCGCGCCATTCTGCGTCAGGATCCGGATGTGGTGATGATCGGGGAAATTCGTGACGGTGAAACCGCGCAAATTGCGGTGCAGGCGTCGCTCACCGGTCACCTGGTCATGTCTACGCTGCACACCAACAGCGCCGCGGGGGCGATCACCCGTCTGCGGGATATGGGGCTGGAATCCTTTTTAATTGGTTCATCGTTGCTCGGTGTCATTGCCCAGCGTCTGGTGCGTCGGCTTTGTACGCATTGCCGGACCACCAGTCCGCTGGACGCCAATGAGAAAGCGCTTTTCAGCTTTATGGACACGCCGCCAAAAGCCATCTACCGCGCGGTGGGCTGTGAACACTGCCGCCAGAGCGGCTACCAGGGGCGCGCCGGTATTCATGAGTTTCTGGTGGTGGACAGCACCATGCGCCGCGCCATTCATGAAGATAAAGACGAAATGTCCATTGAAACGCAGCTCTTTAAGCAGGCCTACAGCCTGCGTGAGAACGGCCTGCTGAAGGTCATTAGCGGCGTGACCTCTCTCGAAGAGGTGATGCGCGTTACCGCCGAGCGTGGAGGAGATGCGTAATGGCCTTTTACGCCTGGACGGCAACGGATGCAGCGGGGAAAACCCAGCGCGGCACGCTGCAGGCTGAGGGGCAAAAGCAGGTTCGCCAGATGTTGCGCGAGCAAAAGCTGATGCCCGTCAGCATCAACGAAACCCGTGAGGCTGCGTCTGCCGGAAAAGCGAAAACCGGCGCAAAGCTCTCTACGCCGGTGCTGTCGATGTTTACCCGCCAGCTTTCCACGCTGGTCAACGCGGCGCTGCCGCTGGAGAGCGCGCTCAAAGCGATTTCCAAACAGACGGAAGACAAAAAGCTGGCGGCGATGGTGGTTGAAATTCGCGAGAAGGTGGTGGAAGGGCACACGCTGTTTGACGCCTTCAGCCAGTTTCCGCGCACCTTCGACAAACTCTACTGCACGCTGGTGATGGCCGGTGAAAAGACCGGTCACCTGGGCGACGTGCTGGAAAAGCTGGCCGAATACAACGAGCAGCGTCAGAAGATGAAAAGCAAGCTGACGCAGGCGATGGTCTACCCGATTACCCTGACGGTAGTGGCCATTGCGGTCATCAGCATTCTGCTGGTCGCGGTGGTGCCGCAGGTGATCGAACAGTTCACCCACATGAAGCAGCAACTGCCGATCACCACCCGCACGCTGATTGCAGTGAGTGATTTCCTGCAGGCTTACGGGATTTATATCGCGGGCGGCATCGGCGGGGGGATTGTCGGTTTCAAAGCCTGGGTCAGAAACGTCAAAAACCGCTTTCGCTGGCACAGCTGGCTGGTGAACGGTTCGCCGATAAAAAAACTGGTGTGCGCCATCAACAGCGCCCGATATATCCGCACCCTGAGTATTCTGCAGGCCAGTAGCGTGCCGCTGCTGGAGGGGATGTATATCGCGATGGACGGTATCGAAAACCTCTACGCCCGGCAGGTGCTGGAGCAGGCGGCGGATACCGTCCGCCAGGGGGCATCGCTGTATGCCGCACTGGAGCAGGCGAGACTCTTCCCGCCGACCATGCTGTATATGATTGCCTCCGGGGAGGAGAGCGGCGAATTAGGTAATTTAATGGACCGCGCGGCGGAAAACCAGGAATCGGGATTACAGCATCGCATTACGTTAACGCTGTCGGTATTTGAACCGGCGCTGGTGGTATCCATGGCAACGATTGTTTTATTCATCGTGCTGTCAATATTACAACCGCTTCTGCAACTTAATAATATGGTAGGTTAAATCATGGCTTTAAAACGTAAAAACCTGGCTCGCCAGGCGGGCTTCACATTGCTCGAGTTAATGGTGGTCATTGTTATTCTCGGCGTACTGGCGAGTATGGTGGTGCCCAATTTAATGGGTAATAAAGAAAAAGCGGATGCCCAAAAGGCGACCAGCGATATTGTCGCGCTCGAAGGTTCGCTGGATATGTATAAGCTGGATAACCACCGTTATCCGACAACCGAACAGGGCCTGCAGGCGCTGGTGACCAAGCCGGAAATCGCGCCAATCCCGAACGGCTACCGCGCGGATGGCTATATTCGCCGTCTGCCGCAGGACCCATGGGGTAATGATTATCTCCTCGTAAGCCCGGGTGAGCACGGTGCGGTTGACGTCTTCTCGTCCGGCCCGGACGGTGAAGCCAATACCGCCGATGATATTACGAACTGGTCTCTGGATAAGAAAGAGAAATAATGAAAAATCAACGCGGCTTTACGTTGCTGGAAATTATTCTGGCGCTGGTGATATTTGCCAGCTGCGCCATGATGGTGGTGTCAACAATACCTTCGCGCAGCGGTGCGGATATATTTGGCCAGCAATTAAAAGCCCTCGTTGATTATGGTTCAGACCGTGCGGTGATGGACGGAAATATCGTCGGGCTGGTGATCACCACGGATAACTATCAGCTGGTGACGCTCGAAGATAAAGAGGGCGAGCGTCGCTGGGTACCGTTATCCGCGGGCCGTATCACCACCAAAGGTGATTTCCCGGAGGAGATGCACGTATCGCTCTCGCCGCAGCGCCTGGCCGCAACGCTGACGTCCGATCCGCAGGTGCTTTTTTTGCCGGACGGCGAAATCAGCCGCTTCACGCTGACGCTGCAAAGCTATGACAAAGAGCACCATTTCCGCGTGGTGTCGCAAGGCGCGGCGCCCGTATCGGTAGAAAACGATGGCTAACGGTAAGAAAAAGCAAACGGGGATGACGCTGCTGGAGGTCATGGTGGCGCTGGTCATCTTCTCCACCGCCGCGCTGGCGCTGATGAACTCGGTGTCTCTGAACGTGCGTTTCACCCACGGCCTTGCCGATACGCTGCAGGCCAGCTGGGTGGCGGAAAACCAGCTGGCGGAAGTGCAACTGACTAAAAGCGACTTTCCCGATGCCGAAGAACGGGGAAGCGAAACCATGGGCGGGCGCGGCTGGACGTGGCGTAAACAGCGCATCAAAACGGCGGACAACCGCTGGGCAAACGCCATCAGCGTTTATGCGGAAGGCGACGACAGCCAGCCCGTGATATCGCTGCAGATTGTGCCGCCGGGAGAGATCAAGTGAACAAAGCCCGACGCCAGCGCGGATTTACCCTGCTGGAGATCATGATTGCGCTGACCATTTTTGCGGTGATCAGCACCCTGGCCTGGCAGATTCTGGACGGCGCGATGCGCACCAGTTCGGCAACCGACGCCAGCGCGGCGAAGCTCAATCAGCTTCAGCGCGCCTGGAGCCTGATGGAGCGCGATTTTTACCAGCTTCAGGCGCGCGCGCCGCGCAACGAGCCGGACCTGTTCCGTCAGGTCGATGATGCGCTGGAACTGACCACGCTCAACGGCGTGAGCGGTACGGTGCAACTCGAACGCGTGCGCTGGCGGCTGGAAGAGGGGCGTCTTTACCGCGATGTCTGGCCGGTCATTGACAGCCCGGCGGACGTTAAACCGGACGAAGTGCCGATCGTCAGCGAGGTGAAATCCCTGGCGTGGCGTTTTTACCGTCAGGGCTGGCAGAAAAGCTGGAGCGACCCGGCGCATCTGCCGGACGGGGTTGAGCTGACGCTGACGATGGAAAACGGTGATACCTGGCGCTGGGTCTTCACGACCCCGGGCGATCTGCCTGCGGTGGCTGCACCGGCACCGGCCACCGGGTCAGACGCCGCGCCTGCCGCCGCGCCAGAGGCAAGGACTGCGCCGCAACCCGCGCCACAACCTGCTCCGGAGGCGAAACCATGAGTGCCTTACGCAAACAGAAAGGGGTGGCGCTGCTGGTGGTGTTGATCCTGCTGGTGATGATGTCGGCCCTGGCCGCCAAAATCAGCCAGCAGTTCTGCCGCAACCTGCAGAAAACGCATTATCAGGTCAGCCAGCAGCAGCTGCGCTGGGCGATGCAGGCCCAGGAAAAAGTGGTCAAAGACCGTCTGCAGAGTGACGCCAGCGGCGAGAGCAACGCGCTGTCACCGGAAGGGGACTGGCAGCAGCCGCTGGAAACGCAGGGGGAAGATTACACGGTGGTAAGCCAGGTCGAAGATGCCCAGGACTGCTTCAACGTTAATAACCTGCTGGCAGCAGAAAAGCCTGCCCAGGGGCAAGCGCAGACTGCCGTGCCGGAAAAGCCGCGCAACGAGCGAATTGTTGAGCAGATCCTGACGCAGAGCGGGCTAAGCCAGTCCACGGCGGAAGAAGTTTACCTCCAGCTGGTGGACTACCTCGATGGCGACACGACGACGGCCAAAGAAGGCTCCGAGAGTGATGCCTGGGCAGGCGTCGTGCCTGCCCGTCAGCCGGCTAACCAGATGATGCGCACCATTGCGGAGATCAAACTGCTGCCTGCGTTCCCGGCGGCGGCATATCCGAAGGTAAGCAAACTGCTGTGCGCGTTACCGGACACCGCCAGCAAGGTGGATGTGAATACCCTGAAACCGGAGCAGGCCGCCTTACTGGCCGCCCTGTTCCCGGAGAAATTAACTGAAGATGACGCCCTTCGCCTGATTGAATCGCGTCCTGAAAGCGGCTGGGAAAACATGGAGACCTTCAGCAAAGCGCTGGAGCAAACCTTCCCGCAGCTGAAAGATGACCTTCCGCAGGTGGCAGAGCTTCTCTCAATAAATAGCCGGTATTTCCGCGTTAACTACACCGGCAATACCGATGAATTAACGCTTCGTGTGGTAAGCCAGCTTCAGGTTAATAACGAAGCCGGTGAGATCGTGACGTGGCAGCGTCGTTACCGAATGATTGAATAAGAAAAGTAGATCGCTATGAAACAGGTACTTTTTGTTCGTCCCGACAGCGTCGAGGGCGGGAAAATAATGTGGTGTGTCTCCGGCACTCAGCAGGTGGAAACCGTGGCTAGCCTGGAGGCACTGGCGGATCATCCGCTGGCGACGCGCGTATGTCTGCTGTTGCCGGCCAGCAGCATGATCTTCCGCCATTTTACGTTGCCGAAAAAGGTCGCTTCTCTGGCGACGGCGTTCTCGTGGATGGCCGAAGAGACGCTGATTGGTGACGTGGACTCGCTTCACTGGACCGTGCTTAGCAAAAAGGGCGCAGAGGTCGACGCGGTGGCGATCGATGCCGACAGTCTTCAGGCGTGGTTAACCCGCTGTCAGGAGGCGGGTCTGACGGTGGTGCAGGCGCTACCGGATGCCTGGCTGCTGCCCGTGACGGCGGGCGGCAGCACGCTGGTTGCCGAAGGTGAAACCTGGTGGCTGCGGTTATCCCCGCACGTCGCGGGTGAAATGGAGGCCAACCTGCTGCCGCTGCTGATGCAGAAAGCCGGAGAGGGTGAGGTCTGCTGCTACGGTGATGCACCTGCCGGTGTGGATGTCGATGTTGTGCTGCCCTGGCAGCATCCGCTGGTGCTGATTCAGCCCCAGTGGCAGGCCTGCCGCGTCACGCTTCTGCACGGGGCGTTCAGCGCCAAAGCCAGCAATGGCAAAGCCGCCAGACGGTTAAACGTGGCGATGGCCGCCGTAGGGCTGCTCTCCCTTAGCCTGCTACTGGGGCCGCGCATTGCGATGGCCTGGATGCTGGTACAGCAGGAAAATCAGATCCAGCAGGAGATCCAGCAGGTCTACGAACACCATTTCCCGAGCATGCGTCACAAGACCAATATTAAGTACCACTTTGGTCAAAACATGAAGAAGCAGGGCAAAGGGATCTTTCTTCAGTTTGACGATCTGGAGAAAGCCCGACAGGCCGTTCCGGCAATGGAAATCGACCTGCTGGAATACGATGCGCGGCAGAATATGTTGACGCTGAGCGTCAGCGCACAAAACCAGACCGCATTACAGACGTTTGTGAACCAGGCCAGTGAGAAATTTGATTTCACCCTGCAGCCCGTGTCCACGTCAGCACCTTATACCGCCATGATCGCAGGGAAATATAAATGAAACAGCGAATTGCGCAGCTTAAGTCTCGTTACCAGAATTACAGCGCCAGGGAAAAAGTCATTTTAAAAATATGTGCCGCCGCCCTGCTGGGGGCCGCGGTCTATTACGCCGGGGTTATGCCGCTGGATAATATGATTCAAAATAGTGCTTCGACCCTGGCCAGACAAAAAGAAACCCTGAACTGGATGCGCAGTGAAATAGATAAAAACCATTTGCAGGTTCAGGTAACCAAAACAAATAACCCGCGTGCGCTGGTGGAAAATAGCGCCCAGGAGATCCATCTTCCCCTGACGGATGTGCATCAGGATGGACAAACGTTATCGTTCGTGGTCAGCCGCGTGAACGTTTATGAATTAAAGAACTGGCTGCGGGAAATTAACCAGACCTCCGGCGTCAGGCTGCAGAAAATGAACCTTAAGCCGGTGGATCATCTCAGCGACGTGAAGGCTGAAGTGCAACTCACGTGGGGTAAAACCGCATGAACAGCGTTGCGCTGATGCGGGACGTCTACCCGGTGGGGTTCGCGATCGCGAGCGCGGTGTTAGGCGGCATGGTGGGCAGTTTTCTCGGCGTCGTCGCCGAACGCGTGCCGGCCATGGTAAGGGAAGAGGAGGGATGCGGAAACCTGCTCTTTCCGTCCTCGCACTGCCCGGTGTGCCAGCACGCGCTGGCGGCCTGGGAGAATATTCCGCTGGTGAGCTGGCTGCTTCTGCGCGGGCGATGCAGCCAGTGCAAAACCGCTATCCCGCTGCGAATCTTTCTGGTTGAGCTGGTTTCCGCCCTGTTTTTTGGCCTGACGGCGTGGTGTATGCCCGACGTTCAGGCGCTGTTTTCTCTGTGGCTGCTGGCCGGCTTTTTACTCCCGCTGACGATGATTGACTGGCGGCATCAATTGCTCCCGGATTGCCTGACCCAGCCGCTGCTCTGGGCGGGACTGTTGCTTCATGCGTTCGATCACCAACTGCCGCTACGCGACGCGCTGCTCGGCGCGGTGGCGGGCTATATGTCTCTTTGGTTGCTTTACTGGGCGTTTCGTCTGGCTACCGGGCGGGAAGGTCTGGGATACGGTGATTTCAAGCTGCTGGCGGCATTAGGTGCCTGGTGCGGCTGGCAGGCTCTGCCCACGATTGAACTCGCAGCCGCACTGAGCGGTATCGTTGGGTATTTTGCTTTAAATAATTCAAATAAAAATAACCTCACTATTTCTTTCGGACCTTACCTTTCTTTTGCTGGAATAGTTGTGTTTATTGGGCAGCAGTTTGCTTTCATATTTTAAATATACAGGTCAAGCTTTTTTATAAATTTTTTCAGCGGTGGAAGAGAAGGACGTCTCTTTGCGCTCAGTGTATCGTAAAGGATATAAGCTACACGGAATTTGGGCTTGTATCTTTTTATGGAGGAATACAAAGCAGCAAAACGTTTTTTGTCTCGGTTGTCAGGTTGGTTAAATACGCATTACGCGAAACACGCCATGTTCTCAAGGAAGGCATGGGTATTAACGTTACGAATAAATTTATCAGGAAATAAAAATGAATTTTATGAAGCCTAAATATCTGGCGCTCTTTATTGCGGCGGCAACCAGCTCCGCATTCGCAGCGGCACCAGGCGCACCGTCCATTGGTTCCGGCAATGACAAATTTGCCCTGGTTGAAGTGGATCAGGCCGCTCAGGATTATAACAGTCTGGTTAAAGTCCATAATGACGGCGTAGATGTCAAAGTCGAGTGGAACGTCTGGAGCGGCGATGCGCCAACTTCAGCCAAAGTGCTGTTGGACGGTAAAACCGTGTGGACCGGTGCCGGCGGCGCGGCGGGCTCTGCAACGTTCAAAGTGAAAAAAGGCGGACGTTATCAGGAGCAGGTTGAAGTCTGTAACAACAGCGGCTGTACGAAAAGCGCCAGCAAGCTGATCATCGTTGCGGATACCGACGGTAGCCACCTGCTGCCGCTGAACACGACAATGCACGAGAACAACAAATCCTTCGCGCAGCATACCGATAAAGTGGTTGCGGCCTACTTCCCTGAGTGGGGCGTTTACGACCGTAACTTCCCGGTTGACAAAATTCCTGCTGCGAACCTCAACCACATTCTGTATGGCTTCATTCCAATCTGTGGCGGTGACGGCATCAACGACGGCCTGAAAACCGTAGAAGGCGGCAACAGCTACGGCGTGCTGCAGCGCGACTGCCAGGGACGTCCTGACTTTACCGTGGCGATCCACGACCCGTGGGCTGCCCTGCAAAAACCGCAGGCTGGCGTGTCCAACTGGGACGACCCGTACAAAGGTAACTTTGGTCAGCTGATGGCGCTGAAAAAAGCGCATCCGGACCTGAAAGTACTGCCATCTATCGGTGGCTGGACCCTGTCCGATCCGTTCTTCCACATGGGCGATCCGGCTATCCGCGCACGCTTTGTCTCCTCTGTTAAAGATTTCCTGCAGACCTGGAAATTCTTCGACGGTGTGGATATCGACTGGGAATTCCCGGGCGGCGGCGGTGTGACCGAGACGAAAGGCAACCCGCAGCAGGATAAAGCGACCTATACGGCGCTGATGCACGATCTGCGCGCGATGCTGAACGAGCTGTCTGCCCAGACTGGCCGTACCTATGAGCTGACCAGCGCAATCGGTGCGGGTAAAGATAAGATTGAAGACGTGGACTACACCACTGCTCAGCAGTACCTCGACCACATCTTCCTGATGAGCTACGACTTCTACGGCGGCTGGAGCAACACCGAGCTGGGCCACCAGGCTGCGCTGCATGCGCCAGCATGGCGACCAGACACCAACTACACCACGGAAAACGGGGTTGATGCCCTGCTGCAGCAAGGCGTACAGCCTGGCAAGATCGTGGTCGGTGCGGGCATGTATGGCCGCGGCTGGACGGGTGTACACGGCTACACCGGTAACAATCCATTCACCGGTACCGCGACCGGTATGGTGAGAGGAACCTGGGAACCGGGCGTGGTTGACTATCGTCAGATCGTTAACGAGTACAAAGGCAAACCAGGCTGGGAATACGGCTACGACGCGGATGCAGAAGCGCCATACGTGTTCAACAAAACGACGGGTGACCTGATCACCTACGAAGACGCGCGTTCTACTGCTGCAAAAGGCAAATACGTGCTTCAGAAAAACCTGGGTGGTCTGTTCGCATGGTCTATTGACTCCGATACCGGCGACATCCTGAACGCCATGAACGAAAGCCTGCTGGGTGGCGGCTCTACGCCGGTTGATCCTGTTGTGACCAACCATGCGCCAATCGCCTCTTCTGCAGACCAGAACGTTTCTGGCCCGGCAACCGTTACGCTCGATGGTTCTGCGTCCAGCGATCCAGATGGCGATGCGATTACCTACAAATGGACTCAGGTTTCTGGCCCATCGGTCACCCTGACCAACAGCACCAAAGCGAAAGCGACCTTCAACGTCGCGGCTGCGACCAGCGATCAGACCATGGTGTTCCGCCTGACGGTTACCGACGCCAAAGGCCTGAGCAACGCGATTGACGTGCAAGTTGTTAACAAGGCGCCGAAGGCTAACCAGGCACCGGTTGTGAACCCAATGGAAGCGGTGACGCTGCAGGCGGGTGAAACCTATGTTGTGCATGCGCAGGCTGCGGATCCAGACGGTGATAACCTGACCTATACCTGGAGCGTTCCGGCAGATATGCACGCGACCGGTACTGACACCGCGAACGTGACCATCACTGCGCCAGAAGTGGCTTCTACCTCTTCCTACACCCTGAGTGTGGTGGTAGGCGATGGTAAAACCAGCGTGCAGTCTAACGTCCAGGTAACGGTTAATCCGAAACCAGCCGACGTGACGCCGCCAGCTGATGACGTGACTCCGCCGTCTGACGAAGTTACACCACCTGCTGATGACGTGACTCCGCCATCTGACGAAGGCACTGCAACCGGCAGCTGCGACGCACCGGTTGACGCCAACGCCGGCAACTACGCCGCGTGGGATTCCAGCAAAATCTACAACACTGGCGATACCGTAAGCTTCGACCATCTGGTGTGGAAAGCGAAGTACTGGACTCAGGGCAACCAGCCTGGCTTCGGCGTGGACGCATGGGAACTTGCGAGCAACGTGAAGATGAACTGGCGTTCTGATCTGGTGTACAACGGCGGCGAAACCACTACTTACCAGGGCAACGTTTACCGTGCCAAATGGTGGACCCGTGGTGACAACCCAGCGAACAGCGATGTATGGGTCAAAGAAGGCCCAGCGACAGATTGCCAATAATCTGAGCTGATAAAGACTCCCCCCGTATAAGGGGGGAGTAAATCAAAAATGATTTTACAGGATGTTGTTAAGGAGAAATAAACGAAACGGTCAGCAGGTAAAAATGAAAAAGTTAATTTTTTTATTATTGATTATCAGCCAAAGCGCGCTGGCAAACTGTTGGGATAAAGCGGCACATTATTATCACGTCGATCCTTATTTACTGTACGCCATTGCCAATGTGGAGTCGGGAATGAATCCGTATGCGGTCGGCAGAAACCATGACGGTACGCGTGACGTGGGGTTGATGCAAATTAACAGCTCACATTTTTCGGCACTGGAGAGCAGGGGGATAGATGAATATCGGCTAATAACCGAACCCTGTACCTCGATTATGGTTGGCGCATCGATTTTATCCAGCATGATTAAAGTGTATGGCTATAACTGGGAGGCGGTCGGCGCCTATAACGCCGGATTAAAGAAAGAAAATTATCCGCAACGCATGATATACGCCCACAAAGTGTGGAAAAAATATCAGGAACTGAAAGCGACAGCAAACGAATGAGTTTTTTATTTTTGAAGAATTCCTGAGGGTGTTCTTCGAAAAGAGAAAACAGCTGTCTGCGGTTTATTTATTAACGGATTAATACATAAGCCTGGATAGTTATTATTTAACTTAAATAAACAGGAATAGTGAAATGAACAAAAGGACGTTACTGAGTGTTCTCGTTGCCGGCGCATGCGTAGCACCGTTTATGGCGCAGGCTGCCTCGCTGCAAGCGACCACCAGTGAACCATACACCATGAACGCCAGCGATCTGGCGAAGAAAGAGAAAGAGCTGACCAGCTTCCCGCTGATGGATGCCGTAAAGGAAACCATTAAGACGCTGGACAACGCCCAGGTTGAACTGATTGAACCTGGTCGTGCGGCGAACCCGGAGAACGTGAAACGCGTGGAAGGGATCGTGAAAGCCAGCGACTGGGAATATCTCTTCCCGCTGCGCGCGCAGGCGTACACCTACAGCAACTTCCTGAAAGCGGTTGGTAAATTCCCGGCGCTGTGTAAGACCTACAATGACGGTCGCGACAGTGACGCTATCTGCCGTAAAGAGCTGGCAACCATGTTTGCGCACTTTGCTCAGGAAACGGGCGGTCACGAAAGCTGGCGTCCGGAAGCAGAATGGCGTCAGGCCCTGGTTCACGTGCGTGAGATGGGCTGGAGCGAAGGCCAGAAGGGCGGCTATAACGGCGAATGTAACCCGGACGTCTGGCAGGGTCAGACCTGGCCGTGCGGTAAAGATAAAGACGGCGACTTCCTGAGCTACTTCGGTCGCGGTGCGAAGCAGTTGTCCTACAACTACAACTACGGCCCGTTCTCTGAAGCGATGTACGGTGACGTGCGTACGCTGCTCGACAAACCTGAGCTGGTGGCGGATACCTGGCTGAACCTGGCGAGTGCGATCTTCTTCTTCGCCTATCCGCAGCCGCCTAAACCAAGCATGCTGCAGGTTATCGACGGTACATGGCAGCCGAACGATCACGATAAAGCCAACGGTCTGGTCCCTGGCTTCGGCGTGACCACCCAGATCATCAACGGTGGCGTTGAGTGCGGCGGTCCAACTGAAATTGCACAGTCTGAAAACCGTATCAAGTACTACAAAGAGTTCGCGAACTACCTGAAGGTCCCTGTTCCGGCGAACGAAGTGCTGGGCTGCGCGAACATGAAGCAGTTCGACGAAGGCGGTGCTGGCGCGCTGAAGATTTACTGGGAGCAGGACTGGGGATGGAGCGCGGATACGCCAAGCGGCGAAACCTACTCTTGCCAGCTCGTTGGTTACCAGACGCCGTTCAGCGCGTTCAAAGAGGGTGATTACAGCAAGTGCGTGCAGAAGTTCTTTAACGTGAACATCGTTAACGACGACGGTTCCGTTACGCCGGATGAAACCCCGGTAACGCCAACGCCTACGCCGTCAGAAGACGAAACGCCGGCGCCAGCGCCAGTTCCGGATGAAACCCCGGCTGAACCTGCTGTGGTGAATCACGCGCCGGTGGCGCATATCGCGGGTCCAATCGGCGCCGTTGAGGCGGGTGCACATGTCTCTCTGAGCGCGGAAGGTTCTACCGATGCAGACGGCAACGCGCTGACCTACACCTGGCGTTCCCAGGACGGTCAGACCGTAACCGGTCAGGATAAAGCGGTTGTCACCTTTACTGCTCCAGAGTCTGCAACGGCTCAGCAGATTGAAATCAGCCTGACCGTGAGCGACGGTGAGTTGAGCAGCACGACCTCTTATCTGCTGAACGTGAAAGCCAAAGCAGCACCGTCTCAGGACGAAGGCACGTCTGGCGATTACGCGGCGTGGAGCGCGAACAGCAAGTACAAGGCCGGTGATATCGTGAACAACCACGGTAAACTGTTCCAGTGCAAACCGTTCCCGTACAGCGGCTGGTGTAACAACGCCCCGGCATACTATGAACCGGGCGCTGGTCTGGCATGGTCTGATGCCTGGACAGCTCTGTAAAAGCAAACGGCAACCGAAAGGTTGCCGTTTTAGTTTTTGCACCCTTTCCAGCGGTACGGTGCAGTTGTAGGCCCGGTAAGGCGAAGCCGCCACCAGGCAACAGGCTAGCGGTGCAGTTTGCCGTGATCCCGTAACCACGCCGCCGTGCGCACAATCCCTTCATCCAGCGTCACCACCGGCCGATACCCCAGTTCGTTCTCTGCCCGCGAAATATCCAGCGTGAAATCAAAATTGAGTTTAGAGACACCGTAATGCGTCAGCGCAGGTTCTTTGGCCGCTTTACTGCCGAATCGCTCCATGCTGCGGGCAATCATGTCAAGCATGGGGTAGGGGACAGAACGGATGCGGCAGTCGATCTGCAGTTCATCAATCAGCCGCTGCACAATGCTGCGTAGCGTACAGGGTTCGCCGTTGGTGATGTTATAGGCGCGACCAGAGATCAGCTTATCGCAGTCCGACTGGCTGGCCAGCCACATGGCGTGGACGGCGTTTTCGTAATAGGTCATATCCACCAGCGCATCGCCACCGCGTGGCAGCAGCACGCTGCCGTAGTGATGCATCATCTGCGCCAGGCGCGGAATAAACACTTTGTCGTGCGGTCCGAACAGGCTCTGCGGACGCAGTACCGTAAAACGGGTGTGCGGGTTCGACTGCGCCAGCAGGTCGATCACCTCTTCACTGGCCGCCTTGCTGCGCGCAAATTCACAGGCAAAGCGTGCCGGACGGAAATCTTCCTGCACATCGCGATGGTGGTGATAGTCGAAATAGAGCGACGGGGAGGAGATATGAATAAAGTTACGTACCCCCCAGGCAACGGCCCATTCACCCAGACGGCGGGTGGCCCGCACGTTGGCGAGATCGAAGGCTTCCTGGGTCCCCCACGGAGAGGTAAAACTGGAGCAGTGCCACAGCGTATCGATTCCGGCGAGCATCACCTTCGCCTGCGAGGAGACCAGCTCCGTCAGGTCGGCATGGACGAACTCTGCGCCCATTTTTTGCAGCAGTTTTCCCATCGCCTCGTTGCGACCGGTAGCCCTGACGCTAATGCCCTTGTTGCGCAGAAATTCGACCGCATTTCGGCCTAAGCCGCTGGTCGCCCCGGTAACCAGTACCTTCATATCAATCCACTGTGTTGAAAAAGAATTTCGTGCGCATTCTTTCGTGAATTACGGCGCTATGCAATGGGAAAGGTGAAAGAAAAAGCGTTTTAATGAGTTATTTTCGTTTTTTGTTCTGCCAGTTGCGCAATTCGTTTCGCCATTCCCCGGAAGATAAAAAGATGGGCGGGGATCATGAACAGCCAGTAAAAAAGGCCCGGCATCCCGTGCGGGTGCCACCAGGCGCGGACGTCCAGTTCCCGGCGATCGCCTTTATCCTTGAGGGTGAAGCAGAGTCGCCCCAGCCCCGGCGCTTTCATACCGAACAACAACGCCAGCTGCTTTTCCGGCTCGACGATGATCACTTTCCAGCTGTCCACCGCGTCGCCCACCTCAAGATACGGGCGCGCCGGGCGACCTTTAGCCAGCCTGTGCCCCACCAGCAGATCCATTGTCCCCCGCGTTTGCCAGAGGAGATTGCCGAAGAAATAACGTTCTTTGCCGCCAATTTGGTTCACCACTTCCCACAGCGCCTCAAGGCTGGCAGAGGTTTTTACCGTGCAGCCCGCCTGTTTCGGGTAATAACCGTACTCCGGCCGCCAGCGGGCAAAGGCCTGCGCGTCATAACCCCAGTCGCTGGAGTTCACCAGCTGCTCTTCTTCTTTCAGCGTATTGCGTACCGCGTCGTCAAACCGGATCAGATCCTGAGGGATTAAGGCGCGCAGCTCGCGATCGTCCGCCAGCAGATCGTGTTTCAGCCCCTGAATCAGCGCTTTGGCGGTGGTCGGCGGCACGGAGGTGATCACATTTAAAAACCAGACTGAGATCCAGCGGGTCGGGAAGGGGATGGGGATCAGCCAGCGGCGGCGTCCGCTGACGCGCATGAAATGTTCGAACTGCTGCTGATAGCTCAGCACTTCAGGGCCTGCTGCTTCAAGCACCCGGTGTTGCTCCGCCGGGTGATCGAGCAATGCCACCAGATAGTGGAGCAAGTTCTCCAGCGCAATCGGCGTGGTGCGCGAGCGGACCCAGCGCGGCGGCGTCAGTACCGGCAGGTTGTAGACCATATCGCGCATCACTTCAAAAGCGGCTGAGCCCGCGCCGACGATGATCCCTGCGCGCAGTTCGGTGACGGGGATATTCGCCCCGCGGAGGGTGTCCGCCGTCAGCTGGCGCGCGCGCAGGTGATCGGACTGCTCGCTCTCAGGCGCCTGGAGCGAACTTAAAAAAATCACCTGCTTCACCGGCGTTTGCAGCAGGGCATCGCGAACGTTCAACGCCACCTGTCGCTCGTGGGCGATAAAATCGCCGCCTTCGCCCATGCTGTGGACCAGGTAGTAAAGCGTGTCGACCCCTTCCAGCAGCGCGGGAAGCGCCTTCGGCCAGTTGAGGTCAACGTTGTGGCAGGTGACGCCCGGCAACGCCAGCTTTTGCAGGCGCTCGGTGTTGCGTGCCGCTGCCAGCACCTGATGTCCCCGCTGGCTCAACGCCGTGGTGAGATGCTGACCGATATACCCGCTGGCGCCAAGCACCAGAATGCGTTGCGGCACGTGAGGCTCCTTAGCGCTGTAAAAACGCCTGCCAGTGTTTCACCACCTCTGCCAGCTGTTCGCGGTTCACGTCGAGGTGCATGACCAGACGCACCATCGGAGAGGCGTTGATCAGCACGCCGCGCGCTTTCATAAATTCGCCCAGCGCAGCGGCATGCTCATCGCCCACGCGAATGAACAGCATGTTGGTGTCGTGGCGCATCACGTCCGCACCGATCTCGCGCAGCTGTGTGGCCATCCATGCGGCGTTATCGTGATCGTCTTTCAGGCGCGCCACGTTATTTTTGAGAGCATACAGACCCGCTGCCGCCAGAATACCGGCCTGGCGCATGCCGCCGCCGGTCATCTTACGCCAGCGGTTGGCGCGCTTGATGTAATCCGCATTGCCGACCAGCAGGGAACCCACCGGCGTACCCAGCCCTTTGGAGAGGCAAATGGTGAACGAGTCGCAATATTGCGTAATCTCTTTCAGCTCGCAGCCGTACGCCACTACGGCGTTAAAAATGCGCGCACCGTCAACGTGCAGGCCGAGCTTGCGCTCGCGGGTGAAGTCCCATGCCGCTTTCAGGTACTCGCGCGGCAGCACTTTACCGTTGTGGGTATTTTCCAGACTGAGCAGTTTCGTGCGGGCGAAATGAATATCGTCGGCTTTGATTTTTGCCGCGACCTTATCGAGCGGGAGTGTACCGTCCGGCGCGGCGTCAATCGGCTGCGGCTGGATGCTGCCGAGCACCGCCGCACCGCCGGCTTCGTAGAGATAGTTATGCGCGCCCTGGCCGACAATATACTCTTCGCCGCGCTCGCAGTGGCTGAGCAGCGCCACGAGGTTCGCCTGCGTGCCGGTCGGCAGGAACAGCGCGGCCTCCTTGCCACTCAGCTCTGCCGCATAGCGCTGTAACGCGTTGACCGTCGGGTCATCGCCGTAGACGTCGTCCCCGACCGGGGCGGCCATCATCTCTTCGAGCATGGCACGGCTCGGGCGGGTAACGGTATCACTACGCAAATCAATCATTTCACATCCCTTTATTTTAAGAGGTCACGTGAAATGTTTTACCTGAGCCAGTTGGTTTTTGCCAGTTCGATCACTTCATCACCGCGGCCGCTGATGATGGCGCGCAGCATATAGAGGCTAAAACCTTTCGCCTGTTCCAGCTTGATTTGCGGTGGAATAGCCAGCTCTTCTTTGGCGACTACCACATCCACCAGCACCGGACCGTCGATAGAGAAGGCGCGCTGCAGGGCTTCATCCAAGTCAGACGCTTTTTCCACGCGAATACCGGTGATGCCGCACGCCTCGGCAATGCGCGCGAAGTTGGTGTCATGCAGTTCGGTACCGTCCGTCAGATAACCACCGGCCTTCATCTCCATCGCCACAAAGCCCAGTACGCTGTTGTTGAAGACCACGATTTTGAGCGGCAGCTTCATCTGTACCACGGAGAGAAAATCACCCATGAGCATGCTAAACCCGCCGTCGCCGCACATGGCCACCACCTGACGTTCCGGTGCCGTCGCTTTTGCGCCCAGCGCCTGCGGCATGGCGTTGGCCATCGAGCCGTGGTTGAACGAACCCAGCAGGCGGCGTTTGCCGTTCATCTTCAGGTAGCGTGCTGCCCAGACGGTTGGCGTGCCGACGTCGCAGGTAAAAATGGCGTCGTCGTCAGCGAAATGACTGATCTGCTGTGCCAGGTACTGCGGGTGGATGGCTTTGTCGCTCGGTTTGGCGAGATCGTCCAGCCCCTTACGGGCATCGCGGTAGTCACTGAGGGCTTTATCAAGAAACGCGCGATCCGTTTTCTCCTCGAGCAGCGGCAGCAGGGCGGCCAGGGTGGATTTGATATCGCCCACCAGCGCCATATATACCTTGCTGTGCGCGCCGATGCTGGCCGGATTGATATCGATCTGAATGATTTTGGCATCCGTCGGGTAAAACGCGCGGTAAGGGAACTGGGTACCGAGTAAAATCAGCGTGTCGGCGTTCATCATGGTGTGGAACCCGCTGGAGAAACCGATCAGCCCGGTCATTCCCACATCGTAGGGGTTGTCGTACTCGACGTGCTCTTTGCCGCGCAGGGCGTGAACAATGGGGGATTTTAGCTTACCCGCGAATTCAAGTAGCTCCTTGTGCGCGCCCGCGCAGCCGCTACCGCACATCAGGGCAATATTGCTGGAGTAACGCAGCAGCTGCGCCAGCTTTTTCAGCTCTTCTTCCGCAGGCGTCACCACAGGCTGCGGGGCGTGATACCAGTGGGTGCTGGCCCCTTCTGGTGCGGCCTTAAGGGCCACATCACCCGGGATAACGACCACCGACACGCCGCGGTTCAGCACCGCCTTGCGCATGGCGATTGCCAGAACCTGCGGGATCTGCTCGGGGGATGAAACCAGTTCGCAATAGTGGCTGCATTCACGGAACAGCTCCTGCGGATGCGTCTCCTGAAAATAGCCGCTACCGATTTCGGAAGAGGGGATATGGGCGGCAATCGCCAGCACCGGCACGTGGTTACGGTGGCAGTCAAACAGACCGTTGATCAGATGCAGGTTACCTGGCCCGCACGAGCCTGCACACACGGCCAGTTCACCGGTGAGCTGCGCTTCGGCTCCCGCGGCAAATGCAGCGACCTCTTCATGGCGGGTCGGCATCCATTCAATGGTTTTCATTTTGTTAAGGCTGTCGCTCAGTCCGTTCAGGGAATCGCCGGTTACGCCCCAGATACGTTTCACGCCAGCCTGTTCCAGGGTTTTCGCTATATATGCAGCCACAGTTTGTTTCATGGGTGTCCTTCTCCTTTTTGTGATATCGCTTACAAGCTTAGGAAGAAAGTCGCTGTATTGCCTGCTCAACACCCCTCAATTAACAGGGTTTCCTTGCGCGATAATTCGGCATAATCTGGTGCTGACTCAGGTGAAAACAGGAATCATTTCAAATGGTTAAATCATTGTTAATTGCTGTTAATGAAAAGCTATCGTGCGACGATCTTGGCAAACTCTTGTTACGACTTGCCGTCGGTGGGTTGATGCTCTTTCACGGTTTGCACAAGTTATTCGGCGGCGTGGGCTTTATCAGCGGCATGCTGGTGGAAAAAGGGTTGCCGGGGTTTATCGCCTATGGCGTGTTGATTGGCGAAGTGGTGGCACCGATGTTGATTATTGTCGGCCTCTTTACGCGACCGGCCGCGCTGATGCTGGCGTTTACGATGATTGTGGCATGGCTTATGGTAGGAATGGGTGAAACGTTCGCCCTCGATAAGGTTGGGGCATGGGCGATTGAAAGCCTGGTGTACTTCTTTATTGGCTCGCTGGCGGTGGCATTTTTAGGGGCTGGGCGGTTTGCGCTGGGGAAAGCACCGGCGTGGCGTTGAGGCTGTTGTCGATCGGGTAAACAATGTGCCGCCCGACAAAAAAGCCCGGTGGCGCTAGCGCTTACCGGGCCTACGACGTCCAGCCCCTACAAGGTAGGCCGGGTAAACGCAGTGCCACCCGGCAAAAACAGGGGCACCGCGTAAGATTATGCGAGGACCAGATCCCCCTGCGGATGGCATGAGCACGCCAGCACGTAACCTTCGGCAATTTCCGCGTCGGACAGCGTCATGGTGCTGGTGACAGTGTACTCACCTGAAACCACTTTCGTCTTACAGCAACCGCATACGCCCGCACGACAGGCGGCCACTACCGGCACCTTATTGCTTTCGAGTGCCTCCAGCAAAGTCGTTCCCACGCGGCCAAAGAAGGTCTGCGCAGGCTGTAGCTTAGTAAACTGAATCCCGCTGGTTGCCGCCTCCGCTACCGGCGTGAAGAATTGCTCCTTGAAGAAGCGGGTCACGCCAAGCGCCTTCACTTCTTTCTCGACGATATCCATGTAAGGCGCCGGGCCGCAGGTCATCACGGTACGGTGCGCAATATCCGGCACGCTTTGCAGCAGCTCGCGGCTCAGACGACCGGGCACAAAACCGTGGACCGCATTGTGTTCTGCCACCAGTGTTACCGGATAATTACGCCACTCCTCGGCAAAAATAACATCTTCCGGAGAGCGAACGCTAAAGATCACCTGCACGTCGGCCTGCGGACGGTTTTTCGCCAGCCAGCGGCGCATGGACATAATCGGCGTGACGCCACAGCCCGCCGCCAGCAGCAGGAATTTATCTTCCGCCTTGTCGTCACAGGTGAAATCGCCCTGGGCGTCTGACAGCCAGATATAGTCTCCGCGCTTAACGTCACGGGTCAGCCACTGCGAGCCGGCACCGTCATCAATACGGCGAATGGTAAGCGTGATGTATTCGCTCACGCCCGGCGTTGAGGAGATCGTGTAGGCACGCAGGGTGTCCGCCGAATGGCGGACACTGACCAGCGCATACTGACCGGCACGGTACGGATAGTAATCGTGGCAAATCAGTGAGAGCGTCCACACATCCGGCGTCTCCTGGTGGATGTGATGAACCTGCATCCGCCACGGACATTGTGAGGTTGGCATGGTCATGAATAACTCCTTACGCGCTCAGCAGCTGCTTCATATCATCTTCAACGTTGGTGACGGAGCGCAGGCCGAATTTTTCGTTCAGCACGGCCAGCAGGTCCGGCGTCAGGAAGCCTGGTGCGGTCGGGCCGGTCACGATGTTGGTCACGCCCAGAGAGAGCAGGGTCAGCAGGATGACGATCGCTTTCTGCTCAAACCACGAAAGCACCAGCGACAGCGGCAGGTCGTTCACGCCACAGCCCAGTTTCTCCGCCAGGGTAACCGCCAGAATAATGGCCGAGTAAGCATCGTTACACTGGCCCGCATCGATCAGGCGCGGCAGACCTTCGATATTGCCGAAGTCCAGCTTGTTGAAACGGTATTTACCGCAGGCCAGGGTCAGGATCAGGCAATCGTCCGGTACGCTGGTGGCGAAATCGGTGAAGTAGTTACGCTCACCGCGCGCGCCGTCGCAGCCGCCGACGAGGAAGATGTGGCGAAGCTTTTCACGGCTGACGAGATCGATCAGCGAATCTGCGGCGCCGAGCAGGGTTTCACGGCCAAAGCCGACGGTGATCAGATGCGGAATTTCGCTGTATGGGAAGCCCGCCATTTGCTGCGCCTGGGCAATAACCGGACCGAAATCGTCGCCTTCGAGGTGGCTCACGCCCGGCCAGCCGACGATGCTGCGGGTCCAGATGCGGTCGTCATACGCGCCCACGGTAGGGTCGATGATGCAGTTAGAGGTCATCACGATAGGGCCAGGGAAGCGGGCGAACTCCACCTGCTGGTTCTGCCAGCCGCTGCCGTAGTTACCGATCAGATGTTTGAATTTACGCAGCTCCGGGTAGCCGTGCGCAGGCAGCATTTCGCCGTGAGTATAAACGTTGACGCCAGTGCCTTCAGTCTGCTTCAGCAGGTTGTAGAGATCTTTCAGGTCATGACCGGAGATCAGGATACATTTGCCCTCGGTCGCCTTCACGTTGACCTGCGTTGGCGTCGGGTGGCCGTAGGTACTGGTTTCACCGGCATCCAGAATGCTCATCACGCGGAAGTTCATCTGGCCGATTTCCATTGAGCACTCAAGCAGGGCGTTCATATCGGCAGGCCAGGTACCCAGCCACGCCATGATTTTGTGGTACTGCGCGTAGATATCGTTGTCGTACTGACCGAGAACGTGCGCGTGCTCCATATACGCCGCTGCGCCTTTCAGACCGTACAGGCACAGCAGGCGCAGGCCGAGAATGTTCTCGCCAATCGCCGCTTTGTCTTTATTCGGGGTAAAGTCTGCCGCCTGACGCTGGAGGTCGCCCAGGTCATCACTCGCCAGCTGGAGTTCTGACATCGGGTTGTCCACGCGAGCGTTAGCATCAGCGTTCAGGCACTGCGCTTTCAGCGCTTCACGCAGGGCGATAGCTTCACGGGCATAGCCGACGATGCGAGGGGAATCAAAGTTAACGTTGGTCAGCGTAGAGAAGAATGCGCGCGGCGCGAAGCTGTCGACGTATTGGTCGACGATGCCGTATTCGCGGGCTTTGAATGCCCATGCGGAAAGGCCTTGCAGGGCAGCAATCAGCAGGTCCTGCAGGTCTGATGTTTCTGCGGTTTTGCCGCACATACCCTGCGCGTAAGAGCAGCCATTGCCTGCCGGGGTACGGATGGTTTGTTCACATTGCACACAAAACATAATCACACCTGTTAAAGTTATATTTGATATACATGTTTAAGATTATGCCTGTGCCAGAACGGTGAAAAGCGCTTTCTGCTACAAAATAGAGGGAGATTGATTTAGCGCAATTTTGGCGGCAGGCACCCTACCGCCAAAGAAGTATCAGGCAGAGAAGAACGCCATCAGAATGGGAACCAGTAAACTCAAAATAAAGCCGTGCACGATGGCCGCGGGCACCATTTCCAGCCCGCCTGAGCGCTGAAGTACCGGCAGGGTAAAGTCCATCGAGGTCGCGCCGCACAGACCCAGTGCGGTAGAGCGACTGCGGCGAACCAGCCCCGGGATCAGCATAATGGCAATCAGCTCACGCGCTAGATCGTTAAAGAAGGCGGCGCTGCCGATCACCGGACCGAATGATTCAGTCAGCAGAATACCGGAAAGGGAGTACCAGCCAAATCCGGAGGCCATTGCCAGGCCGGTTTTCAGCGGCAGATCGAGAATAAAAGCATTAATCACACCCGCCACCATTGAGCTGGCGACAACCATTACGGCAATAATCATTCCCCGACGGTTGAGGACAATCTGTTTCAGGGTCATGCCGTTATTTCGCAGCTGGATACCAATCAGGAACAGCAGGAAGATCAGGGTATATTCACTGGCTGCTGTCGCGTGCTGTAAAAATGCCCATCCGGTGAGACCCAGAAGAAAACCGAGCACCACGACGCCGCAGAGTTTTAATGACTCAAGTGCCATCGCAATACGGGAGGGCAGCTTTTCCTGGTGGTGATGGTTTTTCCAGGGAATGGTGCGTTCCAGCCACAGCAGTGCGGCAATATTGCACAGCAAAATAACCGTAACCGTGACGGCTGAATAATGCAAAATGGAGAGTAAATTCGCGGACAGGTTATCCAGGAAGGCCAGGCTGATCCCCATAAAGAAAAGAATGAGATAAACAATCCCGCTGAGAAAACGGTTGATAAGCCGTAATGCGGATTCCTGACGCAGCGTAATAAGGTAGCCCGCAATCAGGGGCAGCAGAATAATGAGGAGTCCTGAAAACATGAACAGCCGGTCCTTTTGAGTGTCTGTTGAGCGCCAGAGACACTACCCAATAAAGGCTATTCAGTAAAGCGGCAAAAGAAAGCCGGGTGGCGGCTACGCCTTACCCGGCTTGTATGTGCGGCCTGTTGCCCTCACCCCGGCCCTCTCCCACGGGGAGAGGGAGGGAAAGATTAATCGCGTTTTTCCAGCAGGGTGCGATACAGCACGCCGCCCAGAATACCGCCGATAATTGGCATCACCCAGAACAGCCACAGCTGCTCAAGCGCCCAGCCGCCCTGGAAGATGGCGACGGCGGTACTGCGTGCCGGGTTAACGGAGGTGTTGGTGACCGGAATTGAAATCAGGTGGATAAGCGTCAGCGCCAGACCAATAGCAATAGGGGCAAAGCCAGCAGGCGCGTGTTTGTCGGTGGCGCCGTGGATCACCAGCAGGAAGCCCGCGGTCAGCACAATTTCAATCACGATGGCAGACAGCATGGAGTAACCGCCCGGCGAGTGTTCGCCAAAGCCGTTTGAGGCGAAGCCGCTGGCGGCCGCGTCAAAGCCGGCCTTACCGCTGGCAATAACGTACAGAACGCCAGCCGCAATAATACCGCCCACCACCTGCGCCACGATGTAGCCAATGACGTCTTTAGCAGGAAAACGACCGCCCGCCCATAAACCTAACGTCACAGCCGGGTTAAAATGACCACCGGAAATATGCCCCACGGCGAAGGCCATGGTTAATACGGTTAAGCCAAACGCCAGCGCGACGCCGACAAAACCAATGCCTAATTCCGGGAACGCTGCTGCCAGAACGGCGCTACCGCAGCCACCAAATACCAGCCAGAATGTACCAAAACATTCTGCAGCCAATTTTCTAAACATAACCACCTCAAATAATTTCCGCGCGCTTTCCCGCGGGCGGGATATATCGCCATAAAGGGATGACGACTCAAAGAGCCCGTATTTTAGAAACCAACAACATCCCTTCGCCACTTAAATAAATTCGATAAATTTGATTTAAGGCAATGTGATGTCATTCCTTGTTCAAATGAGCGTTAAATAGAGCATAGACCAATTCTTGTCAGGGTGAATGTTATACTGTCGTGACAAGATTCCTCCCGCTATACTGCTGATAACTTAAAGGAAAAAGTGTTCATTTCGCGGGGGATTTATGCTTCTCGAACGTGTGGAAATTGTCGGGTTTCGCGGTATTAACCGCCTGTCGCTGCAGCTTGAGCAGAACAACGTCCTGATCGGCGAGAACGCGTGGGGTAAGTCCAGCCTGCTCGATGCGCTGACGTTACTGCTATCCCCCGAAGACGATCTGTATCACTTTGTCCACGACGATTTCTGGTTCCCACCCGGGGACGTGACTGGACGCGAGAAGCACCTGCATATTATCCTGACGTTCCGTGAATCCGAGCCAGGCCGTCACCGCGTGCGTCGCTTCCGACCGCTGTCACCCTGTTGGGTGCCCTGTGACGATGATTTCCACCGGATTTTCTATCGCCTGGAAGGCGAGATGGCGGAAAACGAAGGGGTCCTGACCCTGCGCGAGTTTCTTGATGAAAAAGCCAACCCGATCCCACTGGACAACATCGACGATTTGGCTCGCCACCTGACCCGCCTGACGCCGGTATTGCGGTTGCGTGATGCGCGCTTTATGCGGCGTATCCGTAACGGCACGGTACCGAATATGCCGGAGGTGGAAGTCACCGCCCGCGAGCTGGATTTTCTGGCGCGTGAGCTGGTGTCGCGTCCGCAAAACCTGACCGATGGTCAGATTCGCCAGGGGTTGTCCGCGATGGTACAACTGCTGGAGCACTATTTTTCCGAGCAGGGGACATCGGAGTCGCGCCACCGGCTGATGCGCCGTCGCTCTCATGATGAACAACGCAGCTGGCGCTATCTCGACATCATCAACCGGATGATCGACCGGCCCGGCGGTCGTACCCATCGGGTGATTCTGCTGGGGCTGTTTTCAACACTTTTGCAGGCTAAAGGCACCGTGCGTCTTGACCGGGATGCCCGCCCGTTGCTGCTGGTGGAAGATCCTGAAACGCGGCTTCACCCCATCATGCTCTCGGTGGCGTGGCATCTGCTGAATTTGCTGCCGCTCCAGCGGATTACGACCACCAATTCTGGTGAGCTATTATCCATGACGCCGGTTGAGCATATCTGCCGTCTGGTGCGCGAGTCTTCGCGGGTCTCCGCGTACCGTCTCGGGCCTGGCGGTTTAAATGCCGAAGACGGGCGGCGCATCGCGTTTCATATTCGTTTTAATCGTGCGTCGTCACTTTTTGCCCGCTGTTGGCTGCTGGTGGAAGGGGAAACGGAGACCTGGGTCATCAACGAACTGGCGCGTCAGTGTGGGCACCATTTTGATGCGGAAGGCATTAAGGTGATCGAATTTGCCCAGTCGGGATTAAAACCGCTGATAAAATTTGCCCGCCGGATGGGTATTGAATGGCATGTGCTGGTGGACGGTGACGAGGCGGGTAAAAAGTATGCCTCGACCGTGCGTAGCCTGCTGAATAATGAACGGGAAGAAGAGCGCGACCATTTAACCATGCTCCCCGCGATGGACATGGAGCACTTTATGTATCGTCAGGGGTTTGACGATGTGTTCCACCGCATTGCGATGGTGCCGGTCGATGTTCCGATGAACATGCGCCGCGTGATCGCCAAAGCGATACACCGTTCGTCAAAACCGGATCTGGCCATTGAAGTGGCGACAGAAGCGGGAAGGCGGGGCGTGGAGGCGGTGCCCACTCTGCTGAGGAAGATGTTCTCCCGCGTGCTGTGGCTGGCACGCGGGAGGGCGGATTAACCCCGGGTCGCCTGATTCACCTGCTGAATCAGGCTGTCCAGCAGTTCGTAGCGACGGCGATATTCGGAACGTTTTTTGCTCGCGATCTCTTCCATCGGTTTACGCGGCATGACAAGCGGCAGCATAAAGTTACCGCTTTCCTGCTTTTCACCGCCGAGGGAGAGCCAGAAGCTGTCATAATCAGCCAGCAGTTTTCCCTCTTTTTTCTTGCGGTAGCGCCAGCTGCGATAAATATGGGTGTCGTTACTGACGGCAACAATCTGTTCGACCGGGAAAGCGGCGCCGAGCGTCATGGCGGTTTCAACCAGCAGACGTTTCGGGAACAGCCCATGACAGGCCTTCGTCGCTTTCTGGATCCGCTCATGGGGAACATGCGCTTTTGCGCCTTGCAAACCGCCAATGAACAGCGTCGATTGTCCGGCAAACGGGCAGAGCGTGAAGGTCATCTCCGCCAGGACTGTATTTTGATCGTCACAGAAGACGAGGGTGGCTTCTCCCTCTTTATCCATAAACGCATCAGCACACAGGCGAACGGTAAAGTGCTGTTCATCTTTACCGGTTAAGGTCAGCAGCGTGGCACCCTGCTTCGAAAGATAGCCCTGCAGCAGCGTCGCCGGAAGCTGGCGGATCATGGTCTGATAGTGCCAGTTAAGAGACTCCAGCGCGTGCTGACGTTCCATATTCACCGTCAGCCACGGGCGATGCATCCGGCAGGGCAGCCCCGGCTGAGCTTGTAATAACTGCATCAGACACGGCTGCTTTGCCAGGCGCGTCAACAGGCGAGAGGTGGTGACGGGAGCCGCAAGCGACCGTAACACGAACTTGCGCCGATAAGCCGGATTCTGCCATGCCAGTCCTGGGGTAAGCTTACCCAAAGCTAGGTTTTTGAAAAGCTGCCAGCCGGAGGTAGGCTGTGTAAGGGTGGAATAAGGCGTATCGACGATGGAAGACATGATAAATCCTGAATCTTTTGGAATATCGCTATTTCAACAAGAGGAATATCAACATCTCGTCAACAAATCAGGACGATTTCGGAGAACAGGGGTTTCGTTAAGGAGTCGTTTAGATAGAATCAACATTTATTATTGCCAGAACATTTATTTGGAATATTTATGAACCTCAAGGGAAAACGCAGAACGCTATTTCTGCTGCTGGCGGTCGTGATTTTAGTCGGTGGATTCTGGTTATGGCAGGTGCTTAACGCACCGGTGCCGCAGTACCGGACACTGATCGTTCGCCCCGGCGAACTGCAGCAAAACGTCCTGGCGACGGGCAAGCTTGATGCATTGCGCAAGGTTGACGTCGGCGCTCAGGTCAGCGGCCAGCTGAAAACGCTGTCGGTAGAGATCGGTGATAAGGTAAAAAAAGGCCAGCTGCTGGGTGTTATCGATCCTGAACAGGCCGAGAACCAGATCCGCGAGGTGGAAGCCACGCTGATGGAGCTGCGCGCCCAGCGTGCTCAGGCGCTGGCTGAACGTAATCTGGCCCAGGTCACGCTGACCCGTCAGCAGGCGCTGGCAAAAACCCAGGCTATCTCGAAGCAGGATTTAGATACTGCCACGACGGAGCTGGCGGTCAAGCAGGCGCAGATTGGCACCATCGACGCACAAATCAAACGCAATCAGGCCTCGCTGGACACGGCGAAAACCAACCTCGACTACACGCAAATCGTTGCGCCGATGGCCGGTGAAGTCACCCAGATCACCACGCTGCAGGGGCAGACGGTAATTGCCGCCCAGCAGGCGCCTAATATTCTGACGCTGGCGGATATGAGCACTATGCTGGTCAAAGCGCAGGTTTCCGAGGCGGATGTGATCCATCTAAAACCTGGGCAGAATGCCTGGTTTACCGTGCTTGGCGACCCGCAGACGCGCTATGAAGGCGTGCTGAAAGACATTCTGCCGACGCCGGAAAAGGTTAACGACGCTATCTTTTACTACGCCCGTTTTGAGGTGCCAAACCCACAGGGCGTGCTGCGTCTGGATATGACTGCCCAGGTGCATATCCAGCTGACCGGCGTGAAGAACGTGCTGACCATTCCGCTCTCCGCGCTGGGCGAATCCGCCGGGGACAATCGCTATAAAGTGAAAGTGCTGCGCAACGGCGAGACGCGCGATCGCGAAGTGGTGATTGGCGCGCGTAATGATACCGATGTGGTGGTGGTGAAAGGGCTGGAAGAGGGTGAGGAGGTGGTTGTCAGTGAAAGCCTGCCCGGAGCCGCGAAATGACCGCGCTGCTTGAGCTGAAGGATATCCGTCGCAGCTATCCGTCGGGCGACGGTCCGGTGGAGGTGCTGAAAGGTATCTCCCTGCGCGTGGAAGCGGGCGAGATGGTGGCGATTGTCGGCGCGTCAGGCTCCGGTAAATCGACGCTGATGAACATTCTCGGCTGCCTGGATAAACCCACCAGCGGGACCTATCGCGTGGCCGGGACGGATGTCTCCACGCTCGACGGCGACGCGCTGGCGAAGCTGCGCCGGGAACATTTTGGTTTTATCTTCCAGCGTTACCACCTGCTCTCACACCTGAACGCGGCGCAAAACGTCGAAGTGCCCGCCGTCTATGCAGGCGTGGAGCGGAAGAAACGTCTTGAGCGTGCGAAGACGCTGTTAACGCGTCTCGGGCTGGCTGAACGCGTGGAGTACCAGCCGTCGCAGCTGTCCGGTGGCCAGCAGCAGCGCGTGAGTATTGCCCGCGCGCTGATGAATGGCGGGCAGGTGATCCTCGCGGATGAACCCACCGGGGCGCTCGACAGCCATTCCGGTGAAGAGGTGATGGCGATCCTCCACCAGCTTCGCGATCAGGGGCACACGGTGATCATCGTTACCCACGATCCGCAGGTGGCGGCGCAGGCGGAACGCATTATTGAGATCCACGACGGCGAGCTGGTCAGCAACCCGCCGCCGCGTGCGTCCAGAGCGGCAGCCCCGAAAGAAGCGCTGCCAGCCTCAACCGGCTGGGGACAATTTTCCAGCGGCTTTCGTGAAGCGCTGAACATGGCCTGGCTGGCGATGGCGGCCAACAAAATGCGCACCCTGCTGACCATGCTCGGGATTATCATCGGTATCGCCTCGGTGGTCTCGATTGTGGTGGTGGGCGACGCCGCCAAGCAGCTGGTGCTGGCCGATATTCGCGCCATCGGTACCAATACCATTGATGTCTATCCCGGCAAGGACTTTGGCGACGACGAACCGCAGTATCAGCAGGCGCTAAAGTATGACGATCTGGCAGCGATTCAGAAGCAGCCGTGGGTAAACTCCGCCACGCCAGCCGTTTCGCAAAACCTGCGTCTGCGGGTAGGGAATGTTGATGTTGCCGCCAGCGCCAACGGCGTCAGCGGGGACTACTTCAACGTCTACGGCATGACCTTCAGCGAAGGGGCGACCTTTAATGCCGAACAACTGGCGGGCAGGGCGCAGGTGGTGGTGCTGGACGCGAACTCGCGCAGGCAACTCTTCCCTAATAAAGCCAGTGTCGTCGGTGAAGTGATCCTGGTCGGCAACATGCCTGCCACGGTCATTGGTGTGGCGGAAGAGAAACAGTCGATGTTTGGCAGCAGCAAGATCCTGCGCGTCTGGTTGCCCTACACAACGATTTCCGGGCGGATCATGGGGCAGTCATGGCTCAACTCCATCACCGTGCGCGTGAAGGAGGGCTACGACAGCGCGCTGGCCGAACAGCAGCTTGAGCGGTTGCTCACGTTGCGCCACGGGAAGAAGGATTTCTTCACCTGGAACATGGACGGCCTCTTGAAAACGGCGGAAAAGACCACACGTACTCTTCAGCTGTTCCTCACGCTGGTGGCGGTGATCTCGCTGGTCGTCGGCGGCATCGGGGTGATGAATATCATGCTGGTGTCGGTCACGGAACGTACCCGGGAGATTGGCATCCGCATGGCGGTCGGGGCCAGAGCCAGTGATGTACTGCAACAGTTTCTGATTGAGGCTGTGCTGGTGTGCCTGGTCGGCGGGGCGATGGGGATTGCGCTCTCGATGATGATTGCGTTCGCGCTCCAGCTCTTTTTACCCGGGTGGGAGATTGGTTTCTCGCCGGTCGCCATTATTACCGCATTTTTATGTTCGACCTTTACCGGCATTTTGTTTGGCTGGCTCCCCGCCCGCAACGCGGCGCGGCTGGATCCGGTGGATGCGCTGGCTCGGGAATAACCCGAAAATAAAAATGCCAGCCGATCGGGCTGGCATTTTGACTGCGGGATGTACACAATAAAACAGAGCGCTATGCAACCGTCTCTGCTTCAATGGGTACAATAAGGCTTGCATGATTGCCTTTTGGTCCCTGGTGTACATCGAACCGGACGGACTGCCCGGCTTTGAGCGTTCTGTAACCATCCATCTGAATGGTGGAATAGTGAGCGAAGATATCCTCGCCGCCGCCTTCGGGGCAGATGAAGCCAAACCCTTTGGCGTTGTTGAACCACTTAACAGTACCCATTTCCATGCTTCGACATCCTTCGTAAATCTTATAAGTTAAGATGGAATGAACCGGTGGTGGAGTGGGGGCTGTTCAAAACCTCGCCATCTCACGCTTGTACAATTTAGAGAAACGAAAGACGTCGTCAAGCGTTTGGCGCTGGAGATGGGACAATAATCAACCAAAGTTTGAAGCAGTTAACGCTATTGCAACGGTTTGTGACAGACATCGCGGATGACAGTAATAGATGATTGTTATCTAACATCTGAGGTAGATTCAAAGTGGTTATGCAAAATGGGTAAGACCAACGACTGGCTGGATTTTGACCAGCTGGCGGAAGATAAAGTGCGTGACGCGCTAAAACCGCCATCTATGTATAAAGTTATGTTAATGAACGATGATTACACGCCGATGGAATTTGTTATTGACGTGCTACAAAAGTTCTTTTCTTATGATGTAGAACGTGCAACGCAACTGATGCTTACCGTTCATTATCGAGGCAAAGCCATCTGCGGCATCTTTACGGCAGAAGTGGCGGAAACCAAAGTGGCGATGGTGAACGACTATGCGAGGGAGAACGAGCATCCGTTGCTGTGTACGCTGGAAAAGGCCTGATAAGGCATAAAATTGGGGGAGGTGCCTATGCTCAATCAAGAACTGGAACTCAGTTTAAACATGGCTTTCGCCAGAGCGCGTGAGCACCGACATGAGTTTATGACCGTCGAGCATTTACTGCTCGCACTGCTTAGCAACCCATCTGCCCGCGAAGCGCTGGAAGCCTGCTCCGTGGATCTGGTGGCGCTACGTCAGGAACTCGAAGCCTTCATCGAACAAACCACACCGGTGCTGCCAGCCAGTGAAGAGGAGCGCGACACGCAGCCGACGCTCAGCTTCCAGCGCGTGCTGCAGCGCGCGGTATTCCACGTCCAGTCTTCCGGACGTAGCGAAGTGACTGGCGCAAACGTCCTGGTCGCCATCTTCAGCGAGCAGGAGTCACAGGCGGCCTACCTGCTGCGCAAACACGAAGTCAGCCGACTCGACGTGGTGAACTTTATTTCTCACGGAACGCGCAAAGACGAGCCTAACCAGCCATCGGATTCCAGCAATCAGGTCAATAACAATGAAGAGCAAGCAGGCGGGGAGGATCGTATGGAAAACTTCACCACCAATCTTAACCAGCTTGCTCGCGTTGGCGGTATCGACCCGCTGATTGGTCGCGATAAAGAGCTGGAGCGCGCGATCCAGGTGCTGTGCCGTCGCCGCAAAAACAACCCGCTGCTGGTGGGTGAGTCAGGCGTGGGGAAAACCGCGATTGCCGAAGGTCTGGCCTGGCGCATTGTGCAGGGCGATGTGCCGGAAGTGATTGCCGATTGCACCATCTACTCGCTGGATATTGGCTCGCTGCTGGCGGGCACCAAATACCGCGGCGATTTTGAAAAACGCTTCAAGGCGCTGTTAAAACAGCTGGAGCAGGACACCAACAGCATTCTGTTTATCGATGAGATCCATACCATCATCGGCGCAGGTGCGGCGTCCGGTGGCCAGGTAGATGCCGCTAACCTGATCAAACCGCTGCTCTCCAGCGGCAAGATCCGCGTGATTGGCTCCACTACCTACCAGGAGTTCAGCAACATTTTCGAAAAAGACCGTGCGCTGGCGCGCCGCTTCCAGAAAATTGACGTGACCGAACCGTCCGTTGAGGAAACGGTGCAGATCATCAACGGTCTGAAGCCGAAGTATGAAGCGCACCACGACGTGCGTTACACCGCGAAAGCGGTCCGTGCGGCGGTGGAGCTGGCGGTGAAATACATCAACGATCGTCATCTGCCGGATAAGGCAATTGACGTGATTGATGAGGCAGGGGCGCGAGCGCGCCTGATGCCGGCCAGCAAGCGTAAGAAAACCGTTAACGTGGCGGACATTGAGTCCGTGGTGGCCCGTATCGCGCGTATTCCTGAGAAGAGCGTCTCTCAGAGTGACCGCGACACGCTGCGCACCCTCGGCAATCGCCTGAAAATGCTGGTCTTTGGTCAGGATAAAGCCATTGAGGCCTTAACCGAAGCGATCAAGATGGCCCGCGCCGGGCTGGGGCATGAGCACAAGCCTGTCGGGTCCTTCCTGTTCGCTGGCCCAACCGGCGTCGGGAAAACCGAGGTGACGGTTCAGCTCTCCAAAGCGCTGGGCATTGAGCTGCTGCGTTTTGATATGTCCGAGTATATGGAGCGCCACACCGTCAGCCGCCTGATTGGTGCGCCTCCGGGCTACGTGGGCTTCGACCAGGGCGGCCTGCTCACCGACGCGGTGATCAAGCATCCGCACGCGGTACTGCTGCTCGATGAAATCGAGAAAGCGCACCCGGATGTGTTCAACATCCTGCTGCAGGTGATGGACAACGGGACGCTGACCGACAACAACGGGCGCAAGGCGGACTTCCGCAACGTGGTGCTGGTGATGACCACCAACGCCGGGGTGCGTGAAACCGAGCGCAAATCCATCGGCCTGATCCATCAGGACAACAGCACCGATGCGATGGAAGAGATCAAGAAGATCTTTACGCCGGAGTTCCGTAACCGTCTGGACAACATTATCTGGTTCGATCACCTGTCTACCGAGGTGATCCATCAGGTGGTGGATAAGTTCATCGTCGAGTTGCAGGTACAGCTTGACCAGAAAGGCGTATCGCTGGAAGTGAGCCAGGAGGCCCGCAACTGGCTGGCTGAAAAAGGCTACGACCGTGCGATGGGGGCCCGTCCGATGGCGCGTGTGATTCAGGACAACCTGAAGAAACCGCTGGCGAACGAGCTGCTGTTTGGCTCGCTGGTGGACGGCGGTCAGGTGACCGTGGCGCTGGATCAGGCGAAGAACGAGCTGACGTACGACTTCCAGAGTGCGGCGAAGCACAAGCCGGAAGCGGCTCACTGAGTTTTTTGAGTTTAAAAGCCGGGTTTTTTAACCCGGCTTTTTTATGCCCGCTTTTCTCCCTCTCCCTGTGGGAGAGGGCCGGGGTGAGGGCAACAGGCAGCAGAGGAATTTTGCGAGGCGCTTTCCAGTTTCTTTCGATGTCTGTTGCTGGATGAATCCACAGTAATAAAATGGCGGCGCACCTGCAAAATCAGGTGTCGGGATTGGCGTCCTGAAAGCGTGTGCACAGACAATCTTGCGTGCATAAAGGATCACATATGACTGATATTAATGGCTTCACCCAACTCTACACCGAACTCTCCCTCAATCCCGATCTTCCAACCCTTGCTGAGCGCTGCAAACTACTCACCGAAATCCTCCTCGACTGCAAATCACTCCCGCAGACGCAGCCCGTGTGCCGTTGCCTTGGTGCATACCTGGAAGAAATGAAAACCGGCCTCACAGAATCAATGCGTGACTTTCAGGTGGTGGAATTTGAGCACGAAGCGGAAGAACCGCGACAAAAAGAGTGGCTGCTGGAAGATACAGAAACGAAATGCGACTACTGCCGGGCATTAAACCATGTGCTGCTGGTATCGCATTTTGACCGCGATATGTTGCCGCACCTGACGGGATTACTGCATGATATGGTTCATTCTATGGCGGTGGATTTAATCACTACTGTACAGCCGTGGATGACAATACATCTTCCGGTACAGCTACACTAGAGCCATAAATAAAAAAGGCCGGGATGATCCCGACCTTTTAAATATTCATCTGCCATTACAGGCGAAAACAATTAGCGACTACGGAAGACAATGCGGCCTTTGCTCAGGTCGTACGGGGTCAGTTCAACAGTCACTTTGTCGCCCGTTAAAATGCGGATATAGTTTTTGCGCATTTTACCGGAGATGTGCGCAGTTACCACGTGACCGTTTTCCAGCTCTACGCGAAACATGGTGTTAGGCAACGTATCAAGTACGGTACCCTGCATTTCAATATTGTCTTCTTTGGCCATCTAATCCTCTGGGGTATCACTACCAAGTTTTGAACCGGCAAGATAATGCCGAAATTCATCAATTAAGTAAAGAATTGCGCGTTTAAAACGCAGCAAAACAGTTTCGGCGCATTGCCCAAGCGTCACGGTACAACCGAACGGAAAGCGCATTCGTAAAGGGGATACAACAGGATAAACGTCAGGACGTTATCTGAAGCGAAGGTCCCAAACGGCGGCGGGGCAACAGGCAGAAGCTACTCTGCGGCATAATTATAACACCCTCACAAAAAATATGCGGAAAACATTTAGGCATTGGGCATAAAGAGCGTTCTCGGTATCCAGAAGTCGCGCGGGAGCTTCTGCTGGCGGCTGGCATCCAGATGTTCGATGTACTGGCGTCGCGGGATCTCAACGGCGCCGAGGGAGGCCGTATGCTCATTGAGGACCTGACAATCGATCAGGTTTCCGCCGCGTTGCGCGAATTCCTGGCAGAAAATGAGCAGCGCGGTTTTCGAGGCGTTCACCGCGCAAGAGAACATCGACTCGCCGCAAAACAGCGTCCCTTGCGCCACGCCGTACATGCCGCCGACGAGTATGCCGTCTTCCCATACTTCGATGGAGTGAGCGTAGCCAAGCTCATGAAGCTGGTGGTAGGCGGTAATAATATCGCGGGTTATCCACGTCCCTTCATGGCGGTCTTGCGCACAGCCTTCAATGACCTGACCAAACGCGTGATTGAGGGTGACGCGGTATGGAGATTTGGCATGGAAACGCTTCATGCTGCGGCTGAGGTGAAACTGCGCTGGCCACAGCACGGCGCGCGGATCGGGCGACCACCATAAAATCGGGTCGCCGGGCGAAAACCACGGGAAGATGCCGCGCTGGTAAGCCATCAAGAGCCGTGCAGGGCTGAGATCCCCACCCAGGGCCAGCAGCCCATTGGGCTCACGTAGCGCTCCCTCCGGCGACGGGAACGCAATGTTATGACGAGAAAGCTGGACCAGGCGCATGACAGCAAAACTCCAGTACGCGAGTGAGGACGCTACAAATATAGTCTACAGACGCTGTTTAAACTGGTAGTAGCGACCCTGTTTCGTCAACAGCTCTGCGTGACTACCTTGCTCAATAATGTGTCCGTTGTCCATCACAATTATCCGATCAAAACTTGCCAGTCCACGCAGTCGGTGTGTGACCATCAGCACGGTTTTCCCTGCCATCACATTCGCCAGTAAATCAAGGATTTGACTCTCAGTCGTCGCATCCAGTCCTTCAGTCGGTTCGTCGAGCAGCATCAGCGGTGCATCATGCAGCAGCGCACGCGCAATCGCCAGACGACGCAGTTCTCCACCGGAGAGCTGACGACCGCCTTCACCCAGCCAGCTGTTCAGCCCGTCGTCCTCAAGCAGTTTTTGCAGCCCGACCTGTTCCAGCGTGGCGCGAAGCGCGTCGTCCGAAGCCTCCGGCGCGGCCAGTAACAGGTTATCGCGCAGGGTGGCGCTAAACAGATGCACACGCTGTGGAACGACGCTGACGGTCTTACGTAGCGCCTGCTCGCTGAAATCTGTCAGCAACGTATTATTGAAGCGAATCTGGCCGCGCTGCGGATCCCAGGCGCGGGTCAACAACTGTAGCAGCGTCGATTTACCGCAGCCGGTGCGGCCAAGGATCGCAATCCGCTGCCCCGCATCAACTGACAGAGTGATACCTTCCAGCGCATTCTGCGCCTGTTTGTCATAGGCGAAGGTCACGTCATCAAGCGTCAGCGTCACCTGCTCAGGCACCGCGGTCTGCGCTGCGCTGAACGTTACCTCAGGCTCCTGCTCGGCAATCTGGGTGATGCGCAGGGCAGAGGCGATCACCTGACCAAGATGCTGGAAAGCGCCCGTTACCGGTGCCAGCGCTTCAAAAGCGGCCAGTGCGCAGAAAACGAAGAGGGCAATAAGCGGACCTGGCTGAGGATTACCGCCAACTCCGCCGGAAGCCAGCCACAGCATGGCGATCACCGCCACGCCGCCGATCAACATCATTAGCGCCTGAGAGAAGGCCGTCAGTTCCGACTGACGGCGCTGGGCTTCGTGCCAGTTCAGCTCCGTACTTTCCATCCGGGCGCGATAGCGCTTGCTTGCGCCAAAAATGGTCAGCTCTGCCTGCCCCTGAAGCCAGGAGGTCAGCTGCTGGCGGTAATCGCCGCGCAGACGCGTCAGGTTTTCCCCCGTGGATTTTCCGGCGCGGTAAAACAGCGGCGGCAGAATAATGAGCGTTAGCAGCATGATCCCGCCGAGCGTTAGCGCAACGGGAACATCCAGAACAGCCAGCCCCAGCGTGACCACCACAATCACCACAAACGCGCCCACGATCGGGGAGATTACGCGCAGGTAAAGGTGATCCAGCGTATCGACATCCGCAACGACACGGTTCAGTAATTCACCCTGACGAAAACGCGCCAGCCCGGCAGGGGAGAGGGGCAGCAGTTTGCTGAAGGTGTAGATACGCAGATGCTGCAGGACGCGGAACGTGGCGTCGTGGCTGACTAAACGCTCGAAATAGCGTCCGGCCGTGCGGGTAATGGCGGTACCGCGAACACCTGCCGCCGGAAGCATATAGTTGAAGCTGTATAATCCGGCGAACCCCGCCACGGCCGAGGCCGACAGGAACCAACCGGAAAGCGTGAGCAGGCCGATACTGGCGAGCAGCGTCACAATGGCCAGCACAATCCCCAGCGTCAGCATCCATTTATGGCGTTTATAGAGCGCAAGATAAGGCAGCAGAGCACGCATCAGATGTCCTCCTGACGGTTTGCCAGCAGGGCGGCAAACGGCCCCTGCGCGGCAACGAGTGAGGCGTAATCGCCTTGTTCAACAATACGTCCGTTTTCCATCACCCAGATCTCGTCCCAGTCAGCAATCCCTTCCAGCTGATGGGTAACCATCAGCGTGGTTTGTTGCAAGGAGGCGGCGTTCAGCGCCGCCATGACGCGCTGCTCACTGTGTGCGTCCAGACTGGCTGCGGGTTCATCCAGCAGCATCAGCTGGCACGGGTTAAGCAGTGCGCGGGCGACGGCCACGCGCTGCGCCTGTCCAACCGACAGCCCGGCAGACTGGTCGCCGACCACGGTATCTATACCTTGCGGGAGCATCGGCAGAAACTCGCTGACCCAGGCGCGGTCGAGAACCGATTGCAGTTCATCTTCCCGCGCATCCGGGCGCGCCAGCAGAACGTTTTCACGCAGCGTAGAGGCAGGCAGTTGCGGGTTTTGCCCCACCCAACTGAGCTGTTGACGCCAGGCGTCAGGATCGAGATGACGCAGTTCGGTTTTGTTGATCCGCAGTGAACCGGTGTAGGCCATAAAACCGGATAACGCATTCAGTAGAGAACTTTTCCCGGAACCGCTGGTGCCAACCAGCACCACGCGCTTTCCCGCCGGCAGGGTGAAGTTCAGCGGGCCTGCCAGCACTTTCCCTTCCGGCGAGAGGATGCAGAAATCGCTCGCGTCGAGGGTTACCGGCTCTTTGCTGTTCAGCGTCACGTCACCCCGATCCGGATGCGCCAGCGGCGTCTCCAGGAATGTTTTCAGGCTATCGGCTGCGCCAACTGCCTGCGCTTTGGCGTGATAGAACGTCCCCAGGTCGCGAAGCGGCTGGAAAAATTCCGGGGCCAGGATCAGCGCCAGGAAACCGGCGGAAAGGGTCACTGCCGTGCCGTAATGACCGAAATCCAGCGCGCCCAGATAGGAGAAGCCAAAGTAGACCGCCACGAGGGCAATAGACAACGAGGTAAAGAACTCCAGTACACCGGACGACAGGAATGCCAGGCGTAACACCTCCATGGTGCGCTGACGGAAGTCCTGTGATGCCCGACGAATGTTTTCGGTTTCCGCTTCACCACGACCAAAAATGCGCAATGTTTCCATGCCGCGAAGACGGTCCAGGAAATGGCCGCTTAAGCGCCCCAGTGCCAGGAAGTTACGGCGGTTGGCATCTGCAGCACCCATTCCGACCAGCGCCATAAAGAGGGGAATCAGCGGCGCGGTGCCCATCAGGATCAGCGCAGCCATCCAGTTCACCGGGAAGATGGCGATCACAATCAGCAGCGGAACGAAGACGGCAAGCGCCATTTGTGGCAGATAGCGTGCGTAGTAGTCGTGCATATCGTCAATCTGTTCAAGGATCAACGTCGCCCAGCTTCCGGCCGGTTTACCCTGGATCCACGCGGGTCCGGCTTCCTGCAGACGATCGAGCACCTGACGGCGGATCTCGTAGCGGATATGCTGTCCGGCATGGAAACCGACGCGCTCGCGCAGCCACACCACCCATGCGCGCAGGATAAAAATCAGGACCAGGACGATAAAAGGCATCAGGAGCGCTTCGCGCGGAATGTTCTCCATGATCATGTGGTTAAGAATGCGGGCCAGCAGCCATGCCTGGGCAACAATCAACAGACCACTGACAAACCCCAGAACTCGGGAGATCGTAAGCCAGCGGCGGGAAATAACGCTTTGCTGTTTCAGCCAGCGTGTTAACTCTTGTTGACGGGTTTTTTCCATTGCGTATTTTGCAGGTGACGTTATAAGAAATTAGACATCTGCATGTTACACGCGAGCAAAAATAAAGGCGACCTGTGGCCGCCTTTATTTACGTTTGTTACTGACTTGTAAAGATTATTTACCTTGTTCAGCCAGTCCATCAAGATAGCGTTCTGCGTCCAGCGCGGCCATACAGCCGGTGCCCGCAGAGGTGATCGCCTGACGGTAAATATGGTCCATCACGTCACCAGCAGCGAACACGCCAGGGACGCTGGTTTGAGTTGCATTACCGTGAATACCAGACTGCACCTTGATGTAGCCGTTTTCCAGTTCCAGCTGACCTTCGAAGATAGCGGTATTCGGGCTGTGACCGATTGCCACAAACAGGCCAGCCACGTCCAGCGTTTCGACGTTATCGGTGTTCTGGGTGTCACGAATGCGCAGTCCGGCAACGCCCATCTGATCGCCCGTTACTTCTTCCAGGGTGCGATTGGTGTGCAGCACGATGTTGCCGCTCGCCACTTTATCCATCAGACGTTTGATCAGGATCTTCTCGGCGCGGAAAGTGTCACGACGGTGGATCAGATGCACTTCAGAGGCGATGTTTGCCAGGTAGAGCGCTTCTTCCACCGCGGTGTTGCCGCCGCCGATAACCGCGACTTTCTGGTTGCGATAGAAGAAACCGTCGCAGGTTGCGCAGGCAGAGACGCCGCGGCCTTTAAACGCTTCTTCAGACGGCAGGCCGAGGTAGCGGGCAGAGGCGCCGGTGGCGATAATCAGCGCGTCACAGGTGTACTCGCCGCTGTCACCCGTCAGACGGAACGGACGGTTCTGCAGATCGACCTTGTTGATATGGTCGAACAGGATTTCAGTTTCGAATTTCGCGGCATGCTCGTGCATGCGCTCCATCAGCAGCGGCCCGGTCAGGTCGTTCGGGTCGCCCGGCCAGTTTTCCACTTCTGTGGTGGTGGTCAGCTGACCGCCTTTTTCCATACCGGTGATCAGTACCGGTTGCAGGTTAGCGCGTGCAGCATAGACCGCCGCGGTATATCCCGCAGGTCCGGAACCAAGGATTAGCAACTTACTGTGTTTGGTCGTGCCCATGAGATCCCCATTGTTGTTGGCAGGCAATGGGCTGGATTGTAGGGAATTTGTTGCCGTAAAAAAAGAGCACTGGAGTTTTGCTTTCGATATATGCAATAGCTACGCCCGATGGATATGACGCAGTGTTATCACGTCTGCTTCTGAAAATCGCGCGTTTATAAGGCAGTAAAATGAGGATTAATACCCCTCCGTAATGAATATCCGGCATCTTGTACTAAAAATCGATGTTTTGCTTTGACAATCCCCTGCGCTTTTGCGAAAACATTCAAGGAAGAAAAAAAACCGCGTTAACCGTATGCCGCATAGGCATGCACGTAAATGCCATTTTTACCGTGTCAGTGAAATCTACGCATGGCGTGGACAGACGCCATACGTGATGTCGGTGACGGCCTTCGGGCAACGGTCTTCTTACCAATAGAACCCGAATCCGCATCGCGTCAAATACATAACCAGGCGATGTGATGACTAACGGGTACAGGCTCTGAACAGTGATGTGCACAGGGTCCAGGCAGGAGTAGGGAAGGAATACAGAGAGACAATAATAATGGTAGATAGCAAGAAGCGCCCTGGCAAAGATCTCGACCGTATCGATCGTAACATTCTTAATGAATTGCAAAAGGATGGGCGTATTTCCAACGTCGAGCTTTCAAAACGTGTGGGTCTTTCCCCGACGCCGTGCCTTGAGCGTGTGCGCCGACTGGAAAGACAGGGTTTTATTCAGGGCTATACGGCTCTGCTGAACCCGCATTATCTGGATGCCTCACTTCTGGTATTTGTTGAGATTACTCTGAATCGTGGTGCACCGGATGTGTTTGAGCAATTTAACGCCGCTGTACAAAAACTTGAAGAAATTCAAGAGTGTCACCTGGTGTCCGGTGATTTCGACTACCTGTTGAAAACCCGTGTGCCTGATATGTCCGCCTACCGTAAGCTGCTGGGGGAAACCCTGCTGCGTCTGCCAGGCGTGAACGACACCCGTACTTATGTGGTGATGGAAGAGGTCAAACAGAGCAATCGTCTGGTTATTAAGACGCGCTAACACGGAACAGGTGCAAAATCAGCGTAGTTTGATTACACTCCTGTTAATCCATACAGCAACAGTGCCGGGGAGTCCCGGCGCTGTTGTCCGTTTTAGCAAACAGGCAGGATATGCCTGATACCTGGAGAGCCTTTCTTGAGCCAGGAATACACTGAAGACAAAGAAGTCACACTATCGAAGCTAAGCAGCGGACGTCGTCTCCTCGAGGCTTTGCTGATTGTTATTGCCCTTTTTGCCGTCTGGCTGATGGCAGCCTTACTCAGTTTCAACCCTTCCGATCCCAGCTGGTCACAAACCGCATGGCATGAACCTATCCATAATTTAGGTGGTGTACCCGGTGCCTGGCTTGCGGACACGCTCTTTTTCATATTCGGTGTGATGGCCTACACCATTCCCGTCATTATCATCGGCGGATGCTGGTTTGCATGGCGTCATCGTCAGAACGATGATTACATCGACTATTTTGCGGTTTCCCTGCGCCTGATTGGCGCGCTGGCACTGATCCTCACCTCCTGCGGGCTGGCGGCGATTAACGCCGATGACATCTGGTACTTCGCCTCCGGCGGGGTCATTGGTAGCCTGCTCAGTTCTGCGTTACAGCCCATGCTGCACAGCAGCGGTGGCACGCTGGCGCTGCTGTGCATCTGGGCGGCAGGATTGACGCTGTTTACCGGCTGGTCATGGGTGAGCATTGCCGAAAAAATCGGCAGCTTTATTCTCACGATCCTGACGTTCGCCAGCAACCGGACCCGCCGCGACGATACGTGGGTCGATGATGACGACTATGAAGAGGAATACGAAGAGGAAGACGAGGCCCCGGTACAGCGTCGTGAATCTCGTCGTGCCCGTATTCTGCGCGGTGCCCTGGCGCGTCGCCAGCGCGTCGCGGAAAAATTTGCCAACCCGCTTGGACGCAAAACGGATGCTGCGCTCTTCTCCGGTAAACGTATGGATGAAGACGAGCAGGTTGAGTACCGTGCCGCGGGTGCCGCTGTCGATCCTGATGATGTGCTGTTCTCCGGCAGCCGTGCTACCCCGGGTGAATTTGACGAATACGATCCGCTGCTAAACGGCCATACGGTCACCGCACCGGTTGCGGCAGCCGCAGCCGCCACGACGGCCGCGCAGGCGTATGCCGCGCCTGTCGAAGCCGTGATGCCATCCGCGCCGGTTCCACCACCAGAATCCGTTATTCAGCAGCCAAACGTTGCGTGGCAGACCGCGCCCGGTGTTCATACGCCGGAGCCCGTTATCGCGCCTGAACCTGAAAGCTATATTCCTGTGCAGCAGGAACCGTGGCAGCAGCCTTACCAGCCGCCGCAACCTGAGTATGAACCGCAGCACTATGAGCAGCCTGTGGCCCAGCCGTATCAGGAATATGTGCCTGAACCGGTTGAACCTGCGCAGCCATATGCAGAGCCTCAGCCTGAACCTGAGGTGATGGAAGAGGTGAAGCCGTCTCGTCCGCCAATGTACTATTTTGAAGAAGTTGAAGAACGCCGCGCCCGTGAACGCGAGCAGCTGGCGGCCTGGTATCAGCCTGTGCCTGAACCCGCGCAGGAGCCCGTTACGAAGGCACCTTCAGTTTCGGTTCCGCCGGTCGACGCGACGCCTGCGGTTGCACCTGTCGCCGAAAGCGTGAAGCAGGCCACCGTGGCCGCTGCTGCTGCCGCACCTGTCTTCAGCCTGGCTACGGGTGGCGCACCGCGTCCTCAGGTGAAAGAGGGGATTGGTCCACAGTTGCCACGCCCTAACCGCGTTCGCGTTCCTACCCGTCGTGAACTTGCCTCTTACGGCATCAAACTGCCATCCCAGCGTATGGCCGAAGAAAAAGCACGTGAGTCGGACTACGAAGATGACGCAGATGACATGCAGCAGGACGAACTGGCTCGCCAGTTCGCGGCACAGCAGAATCAACGCTACGGTGAAGAATACCAGCACGATGAGCCCGCTCTGGACGATGAAGATGAAGCTGCAGAGGCAGAGTTAGCGCGTCAGTTCGCGGCAACGCAACAGCAGCGCTACTCCGGGGAACAGCCAACGGGTGCCAACCCGTTCTCATTGTCTGATTTCGAGTTCTCACCAATGAAAGACCTGGTGGATGATGGTCCGAGTGAGCCTTTATTTACCCCGAGCGTGATGCCTGAAGCTGAACCTGTGCGTCAGCAGCCTGCCCCGCAGGCCTATGCGCAGCCGCAACAACCGGTTCAGCAGCCGTATGCTCAACCGCAGCAGCCACAACACCAGCCGCCGCAGTTCCAGCAGCCAGCGCCACAGCCGCAGGAGAGCCTGATTCACCCGCTGCTGATGCGTAACGGTGACAGCCGTCCGCTGCAGCGTCCAAGCACGCCGCTGCCGTCACTGGATCTGCTGACACCACCTCCTGCTGAAGTCGAGCCGGTTGATACTTTTGCTCTGGAGCAGATGGCCCGTCTGGTGGAAGCCCGTCTGGCTGACTTCCGCATTAAGGCGGATGTGGTGAACTACTCCCCGGGTCCGGTCATCACCCGTTTCGAACTGAACCTGGCGCCGGGCGTAAAAGCCGCGCGTATTTCTAACCTGTCTCGTGACCTGGCGCGTTCTCTGTCGACCGTGGCGGTGCGTGTGGTGGAAGTGATTCCGGGTAAACCGTACGTGGGTCTTGAACTGCCGAACAAAAAACGTCAGACCGTCTACCTGCGTGAAGTGCTGGACAACACCAAGTTCCGTGATAACCCCTCTCCGCTGACCGTGGTGCTGGGTAAAGATATCGCTGGCGATCCGGTGGTGGCAGACCTCGCGAAAATGCCTCACCTGCTGGTGGCCGGTACGACCGGTTCCGGTAAGTCCGTCGGCGTGAACGCCATGATCCTCAGCATGCTCTACAAAGCGCAGCCGGAAGATGTGCGTTTCATCATGATCGACCCGAAAATGCTCGAACTGTCCGTCTACGAAGGTATCCCGCATCTGCTGACGGAAGTGGTCACCGACATGAAAGACGCTGCCAACGCCCTGCGCTGGAGCGTCAACGAGATGGAACGCCGCTACAAGTTGATGTCTGCATTGGGCGTGCGTAACCTGGCCGGTTATAACGAGAAAATCGCCCAGGCGATGCGCATGGGGCGTCCGATTCCGGATCCTTACTGGAAGCCGGGCGATAGCATGGATGCCCAGCATCCGGTGCTGGAAAAACTGCCTTATATCGTCGTGCTGGTGGATGAGTTTGCTGACCTGATGATGACCGTCGGTAAGAAGGTAGAAGAGTTGATTGCTCGTCTGGCGCAGAAAGCGCGTGCGGCCGGTATTCACCTCGTGCTGGCCACCCAGCGTCCTTCGGTGGACGTTATTACGGGTCTTATCAAAGCGAACATTCCGACGCGTATCGCCTTTACCGTATCAAGTAAAATCGACTCCCGTACCATTCTTGACCAGGGCGGCGCAGAGTCGCTGCTGGGTATGGGTGACATGCTTTATTCCGGCCCGAACTCCACCTCTCCGGTGCGTGTCCACGGTGCGTTCGTCCGCGATGAAGAAGTTCACGCCGTCGTGCAGGACTGGAAAGCACGCGGTCGCCCACAATATGTGGACGGTATTACCAGCGATACGGAAAGCGAAGGCGGCGGCGGTGGCTTTGACGGCGGCGAAGAGCTGGATCCGTTATTCGATCAGGCGGTTAATTTCGTCACCGAAAAACGTAAAGCCTCGATCTCTGGCGTCCAGCGTCAGTTCCGCATTGGCTATAACCGCGCGGCGCGTATCATCGAACAGATGGAAGCCCAGGGCATCGTGAGCGAGCAGGGGCATAACGGTAACCGCGAGGTGCTGGCGCCGCCGCCGTTTGATTAACCTTCAGCGATTGCAAAGAAGGGTAAATCAGCCAAAATTAAGCATTTTCTTCTGTCGCCTGCCTTCGGGCAGGTCCAGAATAGATGACGGAAACCCCATTTCGGGAAGACGTATTTTAAGGAATAACAATGAAAAAAATCGCCATTGCCTGTGCATTACTCACCAGTTTTGTAGCCAGCAGCGTCTGGGCTGATGCGGCCAGCGACCTTAAAAGCCGACTGGATAAAGTGAGCAGCTTCCACGCCAGCTTCACGCAGAAAGTGACTGACGGCAGCGGCAACGCGGTGCAGGAAGGTCAGGGAGATTTGTGGGTAAAACGCCCGAATCTGTTTAACTGGCACATGACTCAGCCGGATGAGAGCATCCTGGTCTCTGACGGTAAAACACTGTGGTTCTTCAACCCGTTCGTTGAGCAGGCCACGGCAACCTGGTTGAAAGATGCCACCAGCAATACGCCCTTTATGCTGATCGCCCGCAACCAGGCCAGCGACTGGCAGCAGTACAATATTAAGCAGAACGGTGATGAGTTTGTCCTGACGCCGAAAGGCAGCAACGGCAACCTGAAGCAGTTCACCATCAACGTCAGCACCAACGGGACCATCAATCAGTTCGGCGCGGTTGAGCAGGACGATCAGCGCAGCAGCTACCAGCTCAAGTCTCAGCAGAACGGCGCCGTGGATGCATCGAAATTCACCTTCACCCCGCCGCAGGGCGTAACGGTGGACGACCAACGCAATAAGTAAGAGGCATGAGTGAGCAATCTGTCGCTCGATTTTTCAGATAATGCGTTTCAACCTCTGGCCGCTCGTATGCGGCCAGAAAATTTAGCGCAGTACATCGGCCAGCAGCACCTGCTGGCTGCGGGGAAACCCTTGCCGCGGGCCATTGAGGCCGGGCATTTGCACTCCATGATCCTCTGGGGACCACCCGGGACCGGCAAAACGACCCTCGCTGAAGTGATTGCCCGCTATGCCAACGCTGACGTCGAACGTATCTCGGCGGTCACGTCCGGCGTAAAGGAGATCCGCGAGGCAATCGAGCGCGCGCGCCAGAACCGTAATGCCGGGCGCCGCACCATCCTCTTTGTCGACGAAGTTCACCGCTTCAACAAGAGCCAGCAGGATGCTTTTCTGCCGCATATCGAAGACGGCACAATTTTCTTCATCGGCGCGACCACCGAAAACCCCTCGTTTGAACTGAATTCGGCGCTGCTCTCTCGCGCCCGCGTTTATCTGCTCAAATCCCTGACCACCGAGGATATCGAAAAGGTTCTCACCCAGGCGATGGACGATAAAGCACGTGGCTACGGCGGGCAGGATATCGTTCTGCCTGACGAAACGCGCAGGGCGATTGCGGAGCTGGTTAATGGCGATGCGCGCCGCGCGCTGAACACCCTGGAAATGATGGCCGATATGGCCGAAGTGGATGATGCCGGAAAGCGGGTGCTGAAGCCGGAACTCCTGACCGAAATTGCCGGTGAGCGCAGCGCGCGTTTTGATAATAAAGGCGATCGTTTCTACGATCTGATCTCGGCGTTGCATAAGTCCGTCCGCGGCAGCGCCCCGGATGCGGCGCTTTACTGGTACGCGCGCATAATCACCGCGGGTGGCGATCCGCTGTACGTAGCGCGCCGCTGTCTGGCCATTGCCTCAGAAGATGTCGGCAATGCTGACCCGCGCGCCATGCAGGTTGCCCTTTCTGCCTGGGACTGCTTTACCCGCGTGGGCCCGGCAGAAGGCGAGCGTGCGATTGCGCAGGCGATTGTCTATCTGGCCTGCGCGCCGAAAAGCAATGCTGTCTATACCGCGTTTAAGGCCGCGATGTCGGACGCACGTGAACGCCCGGATTACGATGTGCCGGTTCATCTGCGCAACGCGCCAACCAAACTGATGAAGGAGATGGGCTACGGGCAGGAGTATCGCTATGCGCATGACGAGCCCAACGCCTATGCCGCCGGGGAGGAGTATTTCCCGCAGGAAATGGCACAAACCCGCTATTATCACCCTACAAACAGAGGTCTTGAGGGCAAGATTGGTGAAAAGCTCACCTGGCTCGCCGGACAGGATCAAAATAGCCCTATAAAACGCTACCGTTAGTTCGATCGTTGCGGTAATGTTGGCATAGTATCCTTGTGACCGCAGGCTGTGGTCACATTTTCCTATTTTAATTCGATAAGCACAGGATAAGCATGCTCGATCCCAATCTGCTGCGTAATGAGCCAGACGCAGTCGCTGAAAAACTGGCACGCCGGGGCTTTAAGCTGGATGTAGATAAGCTGCGCGCTCTTGAAGAGCGTCGTAAAGTTCTGCAGGTACAAACTGAAAATCTGCAGGCAGAGCGTAATTCTCGATCGAAATCCATTGGCCAGGCGAAAGCGCGCGGGGAAGATATTGAGCCATTACGCCTGGAAGTGAACAAACTGGGTGAAGAGCTGGATCAGGCGAAAGCCGAGCTGGACGTTCTTCAGGCCGAAATTCGCGATATTGCGCTGGCGATCCCGAACATTCCTGACGACAGCGTGCCTGTCGGCAAAGACGAGAACGACAACGTTGAAGTGAAACGCTGGGGTACGCCTCGCGAGTTCGACTTCGAGGTGCGCGATCACGTCACGCTGGGCGAAATGCACGCGGGTCTGGACTTTGCGGCCGCGGTTAAGCTGACCGGTTCTCGCTTCGTGGTGATGAAAGGCCAGATTGCCCATCTGCACCGTGCGCTGGCCCAGTTCATGTTGGATCTGCACACCGAGCAGCACGGTTACAGCGAAACCTACGTCCCGTATCTGGTCAACCACGATACGCTGTACGGTACGGGTCAGCTGCCGAAATTTGCCGGCGACCTGTTCCATACCCGTCCGCTGGATGAAGAAGCAGACAGCAGCAACTATGCGCTGATCCCTACCGCAGAAGTGCCGCTGACTAACCTCGTGCGTGATGAGATCATCGACGAAGACGAACTGCCGATCAAACTGACCGCACACTCTCCGTGCTTCCGTTCTGAAGCGGGATCTTATGGCCGCGACACGCGTGGTCTGATCCGTATGCACCAGTTCGATAAAGTCGAGATGGTGCAGATTGTTCGTCCGGAAGACTCCATGGACGCGCTGGAAGAGATGACGGGTCACGCCGAGAAAGTCCTCGAGCTGCTGGGCCTGCCGTATCGTCGTATGGCGCTGTGCACCGGTGATATGGGCTTTGGTGCCTGCAAAACCTTCGACCTGGAAGTGTGGGTACCTGCGCAGAACACCTACCGTGAAATCTCCTCCTGCTCTAACGTCTGGGATTTCCAGGCGCGCCGCATGCAGGCACGCTGCCGCAGTAAATCTGACAAGAAAACCCGTCTGGTGCATACCCTGAACGGTTCTGGTCTGGCTGTGGGTCGTACGCTGGTTGCCGTGCTGGAAAACTATCAGCAGGCAGATGGCCGTATTGAGATCCCTGAAGTGCTGCGCCCATACATGAAAGGTCAGCAGTACATCGGCTAAATATGTGCCTCAAAACAAAAAAAGCGCCTTCGGGCGCTTTTTTTATGCCTGTGAATTGATACGACGCAATACCCCCTGCCTCTAAAGTAGTAATACTCCTCCGAATGAAAGTCAGCAGAAAAAGCTGATAACGAATAATTTCGTTATATATAAAACTACATAGCGGTTTGTGCCGCCTCTCTTTTCTTTGTGAGCAACCAAAGTGAGTCTCTATGAAAATCAACGCGCCTGAAGAATTGCTGGCTGCCGAGGTCACTCGCCGTGGTTTGATGAAAACCACGGCAATAGGCGGCCTGGCTGTAGCCAGCAGCGCTTTCACGCTCCCTTTTACCCGACTGGCGTCAGCGGCGGATGCACTATCCCCGGTCTCAGTCCCGGAAAAAGTGGTGTGGAGTGCCTGTACGGTAAACTGCGGTAGCCGTTGCCCGCTGCGTATGCACGTAGTGGATGGCGAAATAAAATATGTCGAAACCGACAATACCGGGGACGATAACTACGAAGGGTTACACCAGGTTCGCGCCTGTCTGCGTGGCCGCTCCATGCGTCGTCGCGTCTATAATCCGGATCGTCTTAAGTACCCAATGAAGCGCGTGGGTAAACGTGGGGAAGGGAAGTTCGAGCGCATTAGCTGGGATGAAGCCTACGATATTATCGCCACCAATATGCAGCGGCTGATCAAAGAGTATGGCAACGAATCCATCTACCTGAACTACGGTACCGGCACGCTGGGCGGCACGCTAACCCGCTCCTGGCCACCAGGAAAAACGCTGGTGGCGCGTCTGATGAACTGCTGCGGCGGTTATCTTAACCACTATGGTGACTACTCCTCTGCACAAATCGCCGCAGGACTGAATTACACCTACGGTGGCTGGGCAGACGGCAACAGCCCGTCTGATATCGAAAACAGCAAGCTGGTCGTTCTGTTCGGGAACAATCCGGGTGAAACGCGTATGAGCGGCGGCGGGGTGACCTACTACCTCGAACAGGCGCGTGCTAAATCCAATGCCCGCATGATCATTATCGATCCGCGCTATACCGACACCGGTGCAGGACGCGAAGATGAGTGGATCCCAATCCGCCCAGGTACCGATGCCGCGCTGGTCTCCGCGCTGGCGTGGGTGATGATCACTGAAAATCTCGTCGATCAGCCGTTCCTGGATAAATACTGCGTCGGTTATGACGAGAAAACCCTGCCAGCCAGTGCCCCAGCTAATGGCCACTACAAGGCGTATATTCTCGGTCAGGGCAGCGACGGCGTGGCGAAAACGCCGGAGTGGGCGTCCACCATCACCGGTATTCCGGTCGAGCGTATTGTTCAACTGGCGCGTGAGATTGGCTCAGCCAAACCGGCCTATATCAGCCAGGGGTGGGGACCGCAGCGTCATGCGAACGGTGAAATTGCCACCCGCGCAATCTCCATGCTCTCCATTCTGACCGGCAACGTGGGTATTCATGGCGGTAACACTGGTGCGCGTGAAGGCTCATATGAAGTCCCGTTTGAACGTATGCCAACGCTGGACAACCCGGTGCAAACCAGCATTTCCATGTTTATGTGGACCGATGCGATTGAACGTGGCCCGGAAATGACCGCCTTGCGCGACGGCGTGCGCGGTAAGGACAAGCTGGACGTGCCGATCAAGATGATCTGGAACTACGCCGGTAACTGTCTTATCAACCAGCATTCGGAAATCAACCGCACTCATGAAATCCTGCAGGACGACAAGAAGTGCGAGATGATTGTGGTGATCGACTGCCACATGACCTCCTCGGCAAAATACGCCGACATTCTGCTGCCGGACTGCACCGCGTCTGAGCAGATGGACTTCGCGCTGGATGCCTCCTGCGGCAACATGTCTTACGTGATCTTCACCGATCAGGCGATCAAACCGCGCTTCGAGTGCAAAACCATCTATGAGATGACCTCCGAGCTGGCGAAGCGTCTGGGCGTTGAGCAGCAGTTTACCGAGGGACGTACTCAGGAAGGCTGGATGCGCCATCTGCATGAACTCTCCCGCAAAGCCATCCCAGACCTGCCGGATTTCGATACCTTCCGCAAGCAGGGCATGTACAAACAGCGCGATCCTGAAGGGCATCACGTTGCCTACAAAGCGTTCCGCGAAGATCCGCAGGCGAACCCGCTGACTACGCCGTCGGGCAAAATTGAAATCTACTCCGAAGAACTGGCAAAAATTGCGTCTACCTGGGAGCTGCCGGAGGGGGACGTTATCGATCCGCTGCCGATCTATACGCCAGGATTCGAAAACTATAACGATCCGCTCACGGCGAAATTCCCGCTGCAGTTGACCGGTTTCCACTATAAAGCGCGCGTTCACTCCACCTACGGTAACGTCGACGTACTGAAAGCCGCCTGCCGTCAGGAGATGTGGATTAACCCGATGGATGCGAAAGCGCGTGGTATTAACAATGGCGATCGCGTGCGCATCTTCAACGGCCGCGGGGAGGTGCACATTGAAGCCAAAGTCACGCCACGCATGATGCCAGGCGTCGTGGCGCTGGGAGAAGGGGCATGGTACAGCCCTGATGCCAACCGCATCGATCAGGCAGGCAGCATTAACGTACTGACCACGCAGCGTCCGTCGCCGCTGGCGAAAGGCAACCCGTCTCACACAAACCTTGTTCAGGTTGAAAAGGTTTAAGGAGTAACCGATGACAACCCAGTATGGATTTTTCATTGATTCCAGCCGTTGCACCGGGTGCAAAACCTGCGAGCTGGCCTGTAAAGATTACAAAGATCTCACCCCAGACGTGAGTTTCCGTCGCATCTACGAATACGCCGGAGGCGACTGGCAGGAAGATAACGGTGTCTGGCATCAAAACGTGTTTGCCTATTACCTGTCGATTGCCTGTAACCACTGCGAAGACCCTGCCTGTACGAAGGTCTGTCCGAGCGGGGCGATGCACAAGCGTGAAGACGGTTTCGTGGTCGTGGATGAAGATGTTTGTATCGGCTGCCGCTACTGCCATATGGCCTGCCCGTACGGCGCACCTCAGTACAATGCCGCCAAAGGGCATATGACCAAGTGCGACGGCTGCCACTCTCGCGTCGCGGATGGCAAAAAACCGATCTGCGTTGAGTCCTGTCCGCTGCGCGCGCTGGACTTTGGCCCTATAGAAGAACTGCGTCAAAAACATGGTCAGCTTGCTGCGGTAGCACCGCTGCCGTCCGCGCACTTCACGAAGCCGAGTATTGTGATTAAACCCAACGCCAACAGCCGTCCTACAGGTGATACCACCGGCTACCTGGCAAACCCGAAGGAGGTGTGAGATGGGAAGTGGATGGCATGAATGGCCGCTGATGATCTTCACGGTCTTTGGTCAGTGCGTGGCGGGTGGCTTCATCGTGCTCGCGCTGGCACTGCTGAAAGGTCAACTCACTGCTGAACAGCAGCAGCGTTTAGTGTTGAGCATGTTTGGCCTGTGGGTGTTGATGGGGATTGGTTTTATCGCCTCTACGCTGCACCTGGGCTCACCGATGCGCGCGTTTAACTCGCTTAACCGCGTGGGGGCATCGTCCCTCAGTAACGAGATTGCCAGCGGGGCGGTTTTCTTCGCCATCGGCGGGCTGGGCTGGTTGCTGGCAGCGCTTAAAAAATTGCCTGCAGGTCTGCGTAGCCTCTGGCTGATCGTGACCATGGTGCTGGGCGTGGTGTTTGTATGGATGATGGTGCGTGTCTATAACACCATTGATACCGTCCCTACCTGGTACAGCGTCTGGACGCCAATGAGCTTCTTCCTGACGATGTTTATCGGCGGGCCGCTGCTCGGCTATCTGCTTTTGCGCGTGGCGGGGGTAGACGGCTGGGCAATGCGTTTGCTGCCAGCCGTATCGCTGCTGGCGCTGGTAGTGAGTGCAATCGTTGCCCTGATGCAGGGCGCTGAGCTGGCCACCATTCATAGCTCCATTCAGCAGGCCTCTGCGCTGGTGCCGGATTACGGTTCTCTGATGGCCTGGCGTATCGTGCTGCTGGTAGCGGCGTTGGTATTCTGGATCGCGCCTCAGCTAAAAGGCTACCAGCCTGCTCTGCCGTTGTTATCACTGGCCTTTGTGCTGGTGCTGGCAGGGGAGTTGATTGGTCGTGGCGTCTTTTATGGTCTGCATATGACGGTCGATATGGCCATCGCCAGCTAATCTTATTTTTTGTTATAAAAAGCCGGGACATAGCGCCCGGCTTTTCTTTTTTCATTCATGAAATTTTTCGACTGTCGTTTTGTTTTAATTTCTACCATTAATAAATAAAAACAGAGACATAATTAATATCTATAGCAGGCACTGCATTAGCAGGATAAGTTTTTTAAATCGACAGGGAACATATCGTGCGAGCCGGCTAAATCAGTGGATTGACTTTGTTTTTGCCAGTGGCATGATGCGCACGAAATCTGAACTTCCTCACGGTTTTTAATCCATGACCACCTATACCCGGCCAGTGCTACTGTTGCTCTGTGGCCTGCTTCTGCTGACCCTGGCGATCGCAGTGTTGAATACGCTCGTCCCGCTGTGGCTCGCCCATGAAAACTTACCGACCTGGCAGGTGGGTATGGTTAGCTCGTCCTTTTTCACCGGGAACCTGCTGGGCACATTATTAACCGGTAGCCTGATTAAACGCTTTGGCTTTAATCGCAGCTATTATCTGGCTTCGCTGATTTTCGCCGCCGGGTGTGCCGGGTTGGGCCTGATGGTCGGCTTCTGGAGCTGGATGGCGTGGCGCTTTATCGCCGGTGTCGGTTGCGCGATGATTTGGGTGGTTGTTGAAAGTGCGCTGATGTGCAGCGGTACGTCACGTAACCGCGGACGCCTGCTGGCAGCCTATATGATGGTTTACTATGTGGGCACCGTGCTGGGACAACTGATGGTCAGCAAACTGCCAACGGACCTGATGAGCGTGCTGCCATGGGTAACCGGTATGGTGCTGGCGGCGATCCTGCCGCTGCTCTTTACGCGTATCGTGAACCAGAAAAGTGAGCATCAGGAAGCGACCCACATCTGGCCGATGCTGAGGCTGCGCCAGGCGCGTCTGGGAGTTAATGGCTGTATTATCTCGGGGATTGTTCTGGGCTCGCTCTATGGTCTTATGCCGCTCTACCTGAACCATCAGGGCGTCAGCGATGCCGGGATTGGTTTCTGGATGGCGGTCATGGTGAGCGCGGGGATTGTCGGACAGTGGCCGATTGGCCGCCTGGCCGATCGCTTCGGTCGCCTGCTGGTGCTGCGCGTTCAGGTCTTTGTGGTGATCATGGGCTGTCTTGCTATGCTCAGCAACGCCGCGATGGCCCCAGCGCTGTTTATCCTTGGGGCAGCGGGGTTCACGCTTTATCCGGTCGCGATGGCGTGGGCCTGTGAGAAAGTTGAACATCACCAGCTGGTGGCGATGAACCAGGCGCTGTTATTAAGCTATACCATCGGCAGCCTGCTGGGACCAACATTTACCGCGATGCTGATGCAGAGTTATTCTGACAATTTGCTGTTTATCATGATCGCCAGCGTGTCGTTTATTTATCTCTTAATGCTGCTGCGCAAAGCAGGCGAGCATCCAACGCCTGTGGCGCACGCCTGATTAAATAAAAGCCTGTCAATGACAGGCTTTTTTGTCCCTGTCATATATAAGACTTTTACGTATTGTTTGTTTTCCCCGCCCGGCGATAATTCAAATGAGTTCTACCACTAAAAGGCAACAATCATGTCTAAACGTCGTTTTTCCACTACCGCACTTGCCGTAGTGTTGTCTTTAACGTTTGCAGCGGCTCCGGTCATGGCTAATCCAGGAAACGGGAATGGCGGTGGTCACGGCAACGGTGGCGGACAAGGTAATGGCGGCAATCATGGTAACGGGAACTCTGGTAACCATGGTAATAAGCAAAATAGCGGTCAGGATAACCCAGGGAAATCTGATAAGAGCTTTAAAAGCAGCAAAGATGTCGGCAATGATGTTGACGCTCGCGTGAGCTTCGATCATGCCCGTCACCTGGCACTGAATTACGGCTTAACGGGCTATGAGTCTCTGCCTCCGGGTATTGCGAAAAACCTGGCCCGCGGTAAACCACTTCCTCCGGGTATTGCGAAGAAAACCGTGCCAGCCTCTATGCTTGGCCAGCTTCCATCCTACCCAGGTTATGAATGGCGCGTGGTGGGTGACGATCTGGTCTTAATTGCGCTGAGTACGGCGATTGTGACTTCCGTTATTAACGGCGTCTTTAAATAGAATTTAAAAAGGCCCGGTTCTCACCGGGCCTTTTCTTTAATACATGACCTTGTGGCCATACTGCTCAAGAATACCTTTCACGCGCTCCATCGTCTCTTTTTTCGGTGGCTTCACGCCATCAAGTTTGTACTCTTCACCCATCGCCACCCATTTATGTTTGCCGAGTTCGTGATAGGGCAGAAGCTCAATTTTCTCGACGTTGCCCATGTCGCGGGTAAATTCCCCCAGGCGGTGCGCAGAGTCGTCATCATCTGACCAGCCGGGAACAACAACATAGCGGATCCAGGTTTTGATGCCTTTGTCGGCAATGTATTTCGCAAATTCCAGCGTACGGTGGTTGGAAACGCCAACCAGATTCTGGTGGATCTCATCATTCATCTGTTTGAGATCGAGCATCACCAGATCGGTCACTTCGAGCAGTTCATCAATAACCGGATCGTAGCGGCGCACGAAGCCGTTGGTATCGAGACAGGTGTGAATGCCTTCCTTGCGGCAGGCGCGGAACCAGTCGCGGACAAATTCAGCCTGAAGAATGGCTTCGCCGCCGGATGCGGTCACGCCGCCGCCGGACGCGTTCATAAAGTGGCGATAGGTCACCACCTCTTTCATCAGATCTTCCACGGTGACTTCTTTCCCACCATGAGTGTCCCACGTGTCGCGGTTGTGGCAGTACAGGCAGCGCATCAGGCAGCCCTGGAAGAAGGTAATAAAGCGGATACCCGGGCCATCGACGGTGCCACAGGATTCAAAGGAGTGAATGCGACCAATAGTTGACATTGCGGTGAGATCTCCGAATTTGGCCCATCCGGGGGCCTATGTAGTTGCACAGCTCAAAGGCTATGTCGAGTCTGTTTTGGCTGTTATCCATTCAGTATAGATAGCGGACAAAAGAGACTGATGAAGCGAGGGTGTTAAAAAGGCCCCACTTGCGTGGAGCCTTTATTGTACGCCTTTTAACGCGTGATTTCAGTCAATTCCACTTACATGGACTGAGTGAAAGTACGGGTGATAACGTCCTGCTGCTGTTCTTTAGTCAGGGAGTTAAAACGTACTGCGTAGCCAGATACACGGATGGTCAGCTGAGGATATTTCTCAGGATGTTCCATCGCATCGAGCAGCATTTCACGGTTCATTACGTTCACGTTCAGGTGCTGACCACCTTCGATGGACGCTTCGTGGTGGAAGTAAC